>OLWA01000122.1_pt1 | contig 100131 bp, 84 predicted proteins | sample 1673251 | NCBI WGS metagenome assembly OLWA01 (sample SAMEA3178937, study PRJEB25190) | human gut metagenome | biome: human gut; feature: human-associated habitat; material: faeces | place: Austria | collected 2013 | reverse complement strand
GAGCCGATGGCGGCGGCGTGTGGAATAACAACCACAAGGAGGAGATAGGCACGCGGTTTGACTCCGAGGTCGACCGTCTGCACGTGATGCTGATAGGCAACGACGGCAGTCTCGCCCATGTCGACCTTCGCCAATACATGTATGACGACAAAGCGGGGGGCTACACCTTTATCGGCAATATCGACTTAGGCGAAGAGGGTTGGGAGCCGGGCAGCTACCGCGTGATGCTGCTCGCCAACTGCGGGCCGGCACTGATGAGCGCCACCACCCTCGACGGGCTGAAGTCGACGATAGCCGACGTGATGTGGTACAGCCCCAACGGCTCTCCGCGCAACGGAGTGCGCATCCCCATGTGGGGCATGACTACCCACGACTTTACATTTACCGGCAAAAAAGACTCACCCGAGGAGATAGGCTCCATCGACCTGCTCCGCGCCTTAGCCAAGGTGGAAATCAAGCTTGACTCTGCAAAGATGGAGGGCTACAGGCTCGTAAGCGCACGCATGAGCGCCGCCAACTCTTACATAGACCCCTTCCCCGCGGGATGGGAGACCGCTACCGCCACTCTCGACGGCACTCTGAGCTACGGACACTCGTTTAACCCGGTGAAGACCCCCGTAGGCGGTCATGACTTCGCCCCGGGCATCTACACCGGCGAGAAAGAGGGCTCGATAGTGTTTTATCTGCCCGAATATGACTCTTCCGAGGCAGCCGGCGGAGAGGCTACAATCGACGTCACCGTAAAGCATGAGGCGAGCGGTCAGACCCTCACCTATCCCGCCGCCATCCACTTCAACGACGCCAATGTCAACGGGGGCGGCACGACCGGCGACGCCACCCGCCTGGCTACCGACATAGTGCGCAACCACTACTACCTCTTCACCATCGACGGCATCCACTTCGGCACCCTCACCTACGACGTCGACTGCTGGGACTACATCCCCTCCACCCTCGGCTGGGATGTAAAATACAGCCTCGATTCAGAAGATTCCGATGCACGTTATGGCTATATAACAGCCCCTTGTTTCAGCAATAGCAATAATAATGAACTTAAAAATTCTTCATCCCAATTTACTTTTTACTTTACCCTTACAGAACCCGAAGGCGCGACTTGGAAAGCATTTTTGCTGAATCCCGACGGTTCTGACCATCTGCTGAATCCCAACGGAGTAGACCAGCCTTTCTATCCCGACAGCTACCCGGAGGAACAGAAAAGCAAGCGATACTTCCGATTTGCAGCGGGTAATGACGATGAGAACCTGCAACGGGCTGTGAGTACAGGAATTGCCCGCGATGAGCCATATAAAATCGCAATTGACGTAGATGACAATCTTTGGACTGATTTAGCGGCAGAAAAAGTCAAAGAGACTGAAAAAGACCAGCCAATTGAAATCAACGAGAATGGAAAAATGTGGCGTGATGCAGGAATTGTACCGACAGTCTACCTTGTAATCAAAGTCGCGCTTGACGGCGAACACTATACAGAAGAACTTGCAATCAATCCGGAGTTTACACCCAATAGTTCATATCCCAACCAGTTCTTTACCTACAAATTTGCCGGAACAAAGAGCAGGATTGAACTGCGACAACTGTTCCTGCCAAAATATGACGTAAACATGGCAAAAATATATCGCGGGATTGACGGTACACTCCTGCAAGATTTGCCCGAAGATTACAAAGCCAATGTGTGGTGGCGCCAACCATCAAGTGCAATAAACTAAAGCAACAGCAATGAGACAGTATATCTATATCATAATAGCCTTTTGCCTCACAATCGCTGCATGTTCTGATGAGGTAAAAATGCCTGGCAACGGTGAGAGCATCCCCGAATCAGTCACTTTTCAATATGTGACCTCTACATATACCAGAAGCCGCGCGGAGTCAACCGGGTACTGCTGGCAAGAAAACGGATGGAACGAAAATTCAATCAACAGCCTCGACCTGCTGCTGATAAAAGATGACGTGATTATATCTTATTGGAACACCGTTTACGACACCCCTAATTCAGAAGATTGCGGACAGGCAAACAAACATGAGTTTCTAACAGTCAGACAAGACATGCCTCAATTAAGCACCAATATGATTGCAAAAAGCGACCATATATGCCTGATTGCCAACCAACCCCTCTCTGAAGAATCACCTGTCGGCAAAAAGGCATCGGAGCTGCTGAAGGAGGCAACCGCCATCGAACATGATTCAAAGCAACAGGAATTTTTAATGGTCGGCTATATTCCGACTCCACAAATGGGGGAAAATGCAAAAAGCTACAATATAAACATTCCGCTTAAAAGAGTCGCAGCCAAAATAAGAGTCACCCTCGCAAACGCCGATAAGTCAATAATGCCGCCTGAAAGTTATGCTATTATGCTGTGTCATTATGTCACCACATCGGCAATTATTCCGGACAATTCCGTCAATGATCAGCTCGACAGATGGGAAAAAGAATTGACAGGCAGCATAAGAATCACGGCATCAACTCTTTCTACTGTAGCATGTGCCGACAACGCGTCATGGAATATAGAAGAAGACCTTGCAGCAAGCCAATGTCCTGTACATAATAACGGATGCGTATTTTATACATATCCGACAGACTGGTATAATTATGATATATACAGAATCGGAAGATGTACAAGCACAAAACATGCCACCGAATATCACGCCAACAATACCGTTACCCGGCTTACTGTCAGAGACTATAATGTATCGGAACCCATAAATCCCGACAGGCAGGTATTTGCTATCGTACAAGCACCATTCGGTGAAAAGAAATATTATTATAAAGTGCCTATCAACTACCGATTTTACAAAAAGAATGATGCCATGTGCTTTTCAGTCGACGAGGTTCGCAACGAGATTCTGCCGCTGTATCGCGCCGACAGGAATCATTTTTACGACGTCACGGCGATAATCGACCGCGCGGGCGCCGGCACCCCGGAGGAAGCCGCAACCAACCCCTATTTCACAGCCACGATAGCCCCGATGAACGACGGCGGAACATTTGACTACATCTACGACTGACGCGCCGCCCCCCGCCACGCTGCGGTGACACAAAAATTTTGTCGTTTCAAGTATTTTAATTACATTTGAGCGATAACATATTTTTGTGCGCAATGGAAAATCCGGATGTATGGTTTGACTGGCTGCTTGCCGGAATGGCGGTGACAGCGGTGGTGGTGTTTGTAGCGTTACACTTTGTAGAGGCGGGCTACGGCATCATGTATTCACGTCGCTGGGGCGCCTCGGTCAACAACCGTCTCGGATGGGTATTGATGGAGTCGCCGGTGTTTTTCGCGATGCTCGCCCTCTGGCTCTGCTCCCCGCGCCGCCTCGAGACAGCCCCTGTCGTGATGGCGCTGCTGTTTATGCTCCACTATTTCCAGCGCTCGTTTATCTTCCCGCTGCTTATCAAAGGCAACAGCCGCATGCCGCTGTCAATCATCGTCATGGGCGTCACGTTTAACCTCATCAACGCAGTGATGCAGGGCGGCTGGATATTCTACATCTCGCCTGCGGGACGCTATCCCGCCGACTGGCTGGAGTCGGCACCGTTTATCGCGGGCACAGCGATATTTTTTGCCGGCATGGCAATCAACCTGCACAGCGACCATATAATACGCAATCTGCGGCGTCCCGGCGACACCCGCCACTATATACCGCGCGGAGGGATGTTCCGCTACGTATCGTCGGCCAACTATTTCGGCGAGGTGGTCGAGTGGACCGGCTTCGCCATACTCACGTGGTCGTGGGCGGGCGCCGTGTTTGCCCTCTGGACCTTTGCCAATCTCGCCCCGCGCGCCCGGAAAATCAACAGCCGCTACCGACTGGAGTTTGGCGACGAGTTCAGCACCCTGAATCTAAAAAGTATCTTACCCTTTATATACTGACACCATGCACGAACAATCGATATTATTCACCCCCGCGCAGATAGGTCCCGTGACCCTGCGCAACCGCACGATACGCTCGGCGGCATTTGAGGGAATGTGTCCCGGCAACAGCCCGTCGCAGATGCTGAAAGACTATCATCTTTCGGTGGCTGAAGGCGGTGTGGGCATGACGACTCTCGCCTATGCCTCCGTGACCCGCAACGGGCTTTCATTTCCGCGTCAGCTCTGGATGAGACCTGAAATCATCGCGGGACTGCGCAACATTACCGACGCCATCCACGCCACAGGCGCCAAAGCGTCGATACAGCTCGGACACTGCGGCAACATGTCACACAAGTCGACAGCCGGCGAGACCCCGATCTCGGCTTCGGGCCGATTCAATATCTACTCGCCCACACCGGTCAGAAAGATGCGCGACGATGAAATCACGGCTATGGCGCGGTCATTTGGCGACGCTGTCAGGCTGTCGCGCGACGCCGGGATGGACTGCGTGGAGATTCACGCCGGCCACGGCTATCTGATAAGCCAGTTTCTGTCGCCTTACACCAACCGCCGCCGCGACCGCTGGGGCGGCTCGCTCGACAACAGGATGCGCTTCATGCGCCTGTGTATGGAGGAAGTGATGAAAGCCGCCGGAAGCGACATGGGCGTCATTGTCAAGACCAACATGCGCGACGGCTTCAAAGGGGGCATAGAAATCGACGAGGGACTGCTCATCGCGCGCGAACTGGAGCAACTCGGCGCCCATGCGCTCGTGTTGTCAGGCGGATTTGTCAGCAAGGCACCGATGTATGTCATGCGCGGCGAAATGCCTATAGGCGCGATGACCCATTATATGGACTGCTGGTGGCTGAAATATGGCGTCAGGATGTTTGGCAAGATGATGGTGCCCACGGTCCCCTACAAGGAGTGTTATTTCCTTGACGACGCCAAGATATTCCGCAAAGAGCTGAAGATGCCGCTGATATATGTGGGCGGGTGCTCTACGCGCAGCTCGATAGAGCGGGTGCTTGGCGAGGGCTTTGAATTTGTGCAGATGGCGCGCTCGCTCCTGACGATGCCCGACTTCGTAAGACGCATGCAGGAAGAGGGACTTGAAAGCTCGGGATGTGACCACGTGAACTACTGCATAGGAAGGATGTATTCGCGCGAGATGGCATGCCACAAGTGTGTCAGCGACCTTACACCCGGGCTGAAGCGCGAGATTGCCAACATCAAAGCGCGTCAACAGTCATGAAATGGGCGGTTGTCACCGGGGCGTCTTCCGGGATAGGTCTGGAATTTGCCCATCAGCTCGCCGAACGCCGCTACTCGCTGCTCATGGTCAGCAACCAGAGCAATGAGCTCGTGGCATGGGCGGAAAAGATACATGAACGCTACGGGGTGGCCACGATAGCCCACTGTATTGACCTTACCGCGCCTGATGCCGCCGGGAGTGTCAGGGGCGTGTTGCAGGCCAACGGGATTGTGCCTGAAGTGCTTATAAACAATGCCGGGATATTTGACTTCAAAAAAGTGGAGGAGCTCGGCAAAAGGCGCATCGAAGTGTATATCGACCTGCACGTAAGGGCGGTGACGATGCTTACCACGGAGATAGCGATGATGATGGCACAGGAGTCAAACGGCGGCTATATCCTCAACATGTCGTCGATGTCATGCTGGATGCCGATGCCGGGAATAGCGATGTACAGCGCGACCAAGGCATACATACGCACATTCTCGCGCGCGATGCGAGTAGAGATGAAAGACTACGGAGTGTCAGTGACCGTCGCCTGTCCCGGCGGCATATCGACATCACTTTTCGGACTGCCGGAGAAGTGGAAGCGGTTTGCCGTGAGAATCGGGGTGCTGGTGACGCCACACACATTTGTGCGCCGCGCCCTGCGCAAGATGTTCAGGCGCAAAGCCCAGTATATCAACGGCGGACTAAACCGCATGGCAATCGTAGCAGTCGCGATGCTTCCCGAGCGTGGCAGGCTGATGATAAAACGCATAGGGCTCGACCGTCAAAAAAAGACCGAAAAATGAGCGGAAAGACCTATATCGTGACCGGTGCCACGGGAGGCATAGGCAAAGCCATCGTAAAGGGACTGACTGAACGCGGCGCGGCAAGGGTGATACTCGCATGCCGCAACATCGCGAAAGCCAGGAAACTTATCGAATCGCTGCAGCCGGGGATGACAGAACTGACTGCAATGGAGGTCGACCTGGAGTCGCTGGAGAGCGTGAGGCGGTTTGCCAAGGCGGTCGCGGCGAGCGGCCTGAGCATAGACGGGCTCTTTAACAACGCCGGGACGATGCCGGGCGACGTCATTATCACCGCCGACGGCTATGAATCGGCGACCCAGACCAATTTTCTCGCCACAGGGCTGCTCACGCGGCTTCTGCTCCCTTGCATGGCGGATGACGGGGCGATTGTGTTCACTACTTCGATGACGCGCCGCATAGCCCGCCTGCGTGACGACTGGCGCGAGCGCGCGGTGAGTCACCACCACCGGTTTACGACCTACGGGCGCAGCAAACTTATGCTCACCCATTTCGCCCTTGACCTGTCGGGCGAGCTGCGTCACCGCCACATAAGAGTCAACTGCTCCGACCCGGGCATAGTGGACTCAGCCATTATCACGATGAACAACAAGGTAATCGACTATCTGAGCGACAGATTATTCCGCCCCGTCATTTCCACTCCCGGGCAGGGCGCGGCACCTGCCCTCGCGGCGATGGAAAGCCGCCTGACGGGTCACATATTCACCTTGTCGGGACACAGCCCGATACCGGTTGGCTATCAGAAACAACGGTTGCACCCCATTGCCACGGATGCCGTCAGAGCGTTGCAGCAGGCATGTGAGGCAGACGTGCCGCAATCTCGCCTATCGTAAGGGTGCTTTCGTCGGTCTCGGCAAAGAGCCTGTCAGGGGGGATAACCGCGGCGGCGGCTTGATTGAAATGCTCACCAAGCGATATGTAGAATCCGGCGCGCAGCAACTCGGCTGCAAGCTCCGGCTTTCCTCGGAAACCGTGGATTATCCAAGGCTGTGACGGCTTCAGTTCACGCTTCAGCCTGATTATTTCAGGAAATGCCTTGACGACATGAAGTATCATAGGTTTTTGCGCCTCTTCACTTATATCCGCCTGCCGGCGGAAGATTCCGGTCTGCCTTTCCATCGACGCGCCTCGCAGCCTGTCGATGCCCGCCTCACCGATTGCGACCACCTCCGGAAGGCGCGCCAGCCGCCTCACCTCTTCAAGGCGCCGCTCAATCTCGTCATCAGGCAGCAAGCTGTCCCAGGGATGCACCCCCGATGAATACAGAAAACCCGGTTCAGGCAGTTCGCCGGGAGCAAGATTAATCACGGCATCACGGCGGTGATGATGGTGGGTGTGGACATCTGTCACTGTCATGGCACAGGGTCATAACCGCTGCCACCCCATGGATGACACCGCAATATACGCCTCACCGCGAGCCACAGCCCTTTCACGGGTCCATGCTTGCGCAGAGCCTCGATAGTGTACTGGCTGCATGTCGGCACATAGCGGCACGACGGGGGTAGCATCGGGGAGATGGCAAGCTGATAGAAGCGCACAGGCAAGATAAGGATATTTACAATAAGCCTTTTCATCAGGAGGCGGCACAAGCATTTCTCACCTTTTCCAGAGCCTTGCACATCGCCGCGTGAATCAGCGCAGAAGGCAGCACCTTGTCGGCGACATATATAAACGCGATGTCGACCTGCATGTCGGCGACAGAGCCGAGAATCGCGCGGTTAAGGCGATATGCCTCACGGACACGACGACGCACCGTCACGCGGTCGACCGCATGACGGAGGCGTTTTTTGGGGACTGATATCATGAACTGCATACCCGACTGCCGGGCGGCGTTCTTGCGCCACACAAACCGCAACGGATAAGACGTAGAGGCTGCAGAGCCGCCTGAACGATCAAACAGCAAGTCTATAGCAGTGACCGAACACAGCTTCTCGCGCTTATACAGACGCCCCGAAGCAGCCATCGGAATCAATTGTTTTTAGCATCTTCCTTGAGGAAGAGATCAAGGGCGGCGGTCATTGAAGGAGCCTTCACCGAGGGGGCCTCCATGTCAAGACGAAGACCGGCATCGCGCACAGCCTTGGCGGTAGTGGAGCCGAAAGTGCCTATCTTGATTTCATCCTGCTTGAATTTAGGGAAATTCTTCAACAGCGAGTCGATACCCGACGGGCTGAAGAACAGCAGCATATCGTAGTCAAACGGCTCATCGGGGCCGAAATCATTGCTCACCGTGCGATACATCACCGCCTTGGTGTAATTGATATTATTGTGGTCAAGCACGTTCAGGTCCTCTTTATGCACGCTGCTTATCGCATAGAGATAGCGCTCCTTGTTATGCTTTAGCAGGTAAGGCAACAGGTCGTCAAGCTTGCCTGTATTCACAAAAAATATCTTGCGCTTACGATACACGATGTATTTCTGCAGATAGTTGGCGATAGCCTCTGTCGTGCAGAAATATTTCATAGTGTCGGGCACTGTATATCGCATCTCTTCGCAAAGACGGAAGAAATGATCGACAGCAGTGCGTGCTGTAAATATTATTGCCGTGAAGTCAGAAAGAGTTATGCGCGACTGGCGAAACTCCTTTGCACTAAGCCCCTCCACCTTGATGAAAGGACGAAACTCAATTTCAACTCCGTATTTCTCCGCAATTTCGTAATAGGGCGATTTATCTGATGTAGGTTTCGGTTGAGAAACAAGTACTTTTTTTACTTTCACTCTCTTATCGACTTGTGTAGATTAGCTAATTAAGTTACAACAAAGTGAAACCGTGCCATTAAACAATAAAATGGGCGGTATAATTTCCACGCTGCAAAGGTACAAAATAAAATAAAGCAGAGAGGCAAAATTCTTATAAAAAATTCTAAATCCCTTATATATGAAGACTAACCTGATGCAAAAATACAAAGAAACACTTGCAGTCAGCAACCATTTTGTAGCTGAGGGATAAAACAATATGGCAAGCGCAGGCACCAGCAGCAGCGCGCCGAGAATCGTCTGGCTCGCATTAAACCCCCGTAGCCACAGCGATGTTGAAAACTTGTCGGAAAACACGTAGCCGATGAATTTATAGACGACCACCTGCCACAGATAGTAGCATCCCGCCACTCCCGTGAGCAGCCCCACCATAAGGAGCAGCCGCGACGGAGGGATGACGACAGCGGTGTTTATCGCCGCGACGACAAGCAGCGCCTCGCAGATAAACATCAATATGACACACACGACAAATGCACGTGTCTCATTGACCGTACGGGCGTCAAACAGATGATTGCGCTCCTTCAGGCTCCAGAGGTCATGAAACGTGACACTGAAAAACTTAGGATACTGCCTGATGTTGAACACGACAAGCAGCAACATTGCCATCACGACACACAGGATGTCGGAATTGTATCCGAGCAATTCGGGTCGCAACTCCACCGGCATGCCTTGAGTATAAGGCGTGACCACAGTATTGAACACCCTGCCGCCAACCTCAAAAGGAGCATCGGTAATATGACTCAACAAATCGCCACGCATAACTGACTCACAAAATGAGATTAATACTTCTCGCCGTCAAGGCAAAACTCACTCCGGGCTATCGCCATTTCCACGGCTTCCTCCGGTGACACCGCCACCTGCCACAGATTGGCGGCACGCATGAAATGCTCGCTGTCAGTGTGGAGCAGATGCTCAAGCAGCAGGTCATAGAACCTGAACGCATTGGCAATCACCACATTTCCTTTATACAGCCCCAGCTGGCGCCAGGTGATAATCTCAAACAGTTCATCAAGAGTGCCCACTCCGCCCGGAAGCGCGATTGCCCCGCGGGAAAGCCGCGCCATCGTAGCCTTGCGCTCGTGCATGGATGCTGTCGAAATCATTTCGTGAAGTTCCGGATGATTCCACCCGCGCTCAATCATGAAATCAGGCAACACACCCGTCACCTCGCCGCCGGCTTCCAGCGCGCCCTCGATAGAGGCACCCATAAGCCCCGCCCTGCCTCCGCCGTTGACAAGACGGTAACCGCGCCGGGCTATCTCCCTGCCCACCTCGCGGGCAAAGTCATAATAACGGCTGTCAATCTCGGCGCTTGAAGCACCATACACCACTATTCCAAGCGAATTATCCATATCACTCGCCGACCTCCATGAGACGCGCAAGATACTTGCCGATTATGTCAAACTCGATATTTACACGCGAACCTTCCGCGATACGGCAGAAATTAGTGTGTTCAAATGTATAGGGGATTATCGCCACACGGAAAGAATCAAGCTCGGAGTCACAGACAGTAAGGCTAACACCGTTGACTGTCACCGACCCTTTCTCCACAGTCACGTAGCCACGCTTAGCCATAGCCGGCTCAACCGAATAGCGGAAACGGAAATATGTGCTGCCGTCAACGGTCTCTATGTCGTCACACACTGCCGTACAGTCGACATGTCCCTGAACGATATGCCCGTCAAGACGCCCGTTCATCACCATGCTACGCTCGACGTTGACAAGGTCGCCCGGCTTCAAATCGCCGAGATTGCTGCGGTCAAGTGTCTCCTGAATTGCAGTTACGGTGTAAGTATTGTCGCCGGGAAGAGCCACAACAGTGAGACACACTCCGTTATGAGACACCGACTGGTCGATTTTAAGCTCATCGACAAAAGAGCAGGTGAGTGTAAGGTGTACATTTCCACCGTCACGCACTATCGCCACCACTTTGGCGGCTTCTTCAACTATTCCAGAGAACATTTCTATATCTAATTTTTATAAACAGTTTCACGCATAAGCGGCTTCAAGAGCCTGCTCTATGTCAGCGATTATATCGTCAGAGTTTTCAATACCCACAGAGAAGCGTATGAGGTCGGGGCGCACGCCGGCTTCCATCAGCTGCTCGTCGGAGAGCTGGCGATGGGTATGGCTCGCCGGATGCAGCACGCTTGTACGCGCGTCGGCGACATGGGTGACAATCGCGGCAAGCTTCAGGCTGTCCATAAACCTGATTGCCACATCCCTGCCTCCTTTAAGCCCAAACGAAATCACGCCACACGACCCGCCGGGCATGTATTTCTCGGCAAGGGCGTGATAGGGATTATCAGGCAGCCCGCAATAGTTGACCCATGCCACTTTGTCGTTGGCGTCAAGATATTCGGCCACAGCCTGCGCATTCTTGCAATGCTGCTCAACGCGAAGATGCAGGGTCTCCAGACCTATGTTGAGCAGAAAAGCGTTTTGCGGCGACTGGATGCTTCCAAGGTCACGCATAAGCTGCGCGGTAGCCTTTGTTATATATGCTCCCTTGCCAAACGCCTTGGTATACGTAAGCCCGTGGTAAGACTCATCGGGCGAACACAGTCCGGGAAATTTCTCAGCATAGGCATCCCAGTCAAAGTTGCCGCTGTCCACTATAGCGCCGCCTACACTTGTCGCATGTCCGTCCATATATTTTGTGGTCGAATGTACCACTATATCGGCGCCCCACTCGAAGGGACGGCAATTAATCGGCGTGGGAAATGTATTGTCGACAATCAGAGGCACCCCGTGCTTGTGGGCTACACGGGCAAACTTCTCAATATCCAGGACCTCAAGCGACGGATTGGAAATAGTCTCGCCAAAGAGTGCCTTGGTCTCAGAACGGAATGCAGCCGAAATCTCCTCTTCCGAGGCATCGGGGCTTACAAAGGTCACCTCAATGCCAAGCTTCTTCATCGTGACGGCAAACAGGTTGAATGTGCCGCCATATATGGCTGAAGAACTCACAAAATGGTCACCCGCCTCACAGACATTGAACACCGCGTAGAAGTTTGCCGCCTGTCCGCTTGATGTAAGCATGGCCGCCACTCCCCCTTCAAGCGCGGCAATCTTGGCCGCCACTGCGTCATTGGTGGGGTTCTGTAGACGAGTATAGAAATACCCGCTATCCTCCAGGTCAAAGAGTCGCGCCATCTGCTCGCTCGTTTCATATTTGAATGTCGTGCTCTGATATATCGGCAGCACACGCGGCTCTCCCTTGCCCGGCGACCATCCCGCCTGCACACAAAGAGTCTCCGGCTTAAATTGCTTGTCCATGATTTCGTAACTTCTAATTATTTAGTTTAATTACTCACAAAGTTACATAAATCACTCTGACTTTGCAAATCGCCGGCAACAGCCCGCCGCGATGCCCGGTCATAAATAGAGTAAAAAAAGATGGCGTCACAATGATGTGACGCCACTTATCATAAAACCATTACTTATATTCCACTAAACCTTGTCGAGTGCCTGAGAAAGATCGGCAAGCAGGTCATCTATATGCTCGGTGCCGATTGACAAGCGCACTGTTCCCGGATATATCTGCTGGTCAGCCTTCTGCTCGTCGGTCAACTGCGAGTGGGTCGTTGTCGCGGGATGGATTACAAGACTCTTCACGTCAGCGACGTTGGCAAGCAGGGAGAATATTTCAAGCGAATCGATAAAGCGGTGAGCCTCCTTTTCCCCACCGTCAATCTCGAAAGTGAATATCGAGCCGCCGCCGTTAGGGAAATAATGCTTGTACAGAGCGTGGTCGGGGTGGTCGGGGAGCGACGGATGATTGACACGCTTCACCTTAGGATGCTTAGACAGGAAGTCGACCACACGGGAAGCATTATAGCTGTGGCGCTCAACCCTTAACGACAAGGTCTCGAGACCCTGAAGCAGGATAAACGCGTTGAAAGGGCTTATCGTGGCGCCGGTGTCGCGCAAAAGGACGGCACGGATGCGGGTTACGAACGCGGCGGGGCCGGCAACATCGGCAAATACCGCTCCGTGATAACTGGGGTCGGGCTCGGCAAGCTGCGGGAATTTACCCGAAGCCTTCCAGTCGAAGTTGCCGCTGTCCACAATCACTCCACCGAGAGAAGTGCCATGTCCGCCGATAAACTTAGTCGCGGAATGTACCACTATGTCAGCCCCAAGTTCAATAGGACGGATCAGAAACGGTGTGCCGAAAGTATTGTCGATTATTAGCGGAATGCGATGCTGATGGGCAATCTCCGCCACAGCCTTGATGTCAATGATATTGGAGTTAGGATTTCCGAGTGTCTCGATAAAAATAGCCTTTGTCTCCGGGCGTATAGCCTTCTCAAAATTACTAAGGTCGGCGGGGTCGACAAAAGTCGTTGTCACTCCATAGGCAGGCAGGGTGTGGTCAAGAAGATTATATGACCCGCCGTAGATAGTCTTGGCGGCAACAATATGGTCGCCGTCACGGGTTATGTTAAGCAGGGCATAGGTGATTGCCGCCGCACCGGAGGCAACGGCAAGTCCTGCCACGCCGCCTTCAAGAGCGGCGACACGCTCCTCAAAGACCCCCTGGGTGCTGTTGGTCAGTCTGCCGTAGATATTTCCCGGGTCCTGTAGCCCGAAACGCGCAGCAGCGTGAGCCGAGTCACGAAACACATAAGATGTCGTCTGATATATAGGCACGGCGCGTGCGTCGGTTGCCGGGTCGGGCTGTTCCTGTCCCACATGAAGCTGGAGAGTCTCAAAATGAAGTTGATTTCTGTCGAGTGCCATAATTATATGATTTTTATTGTTAATATTTCGTTTTTGTTTTCTGCAAAGTTAGAGCCAATAGAAAATTTTGACAATCAAATCACTTTATTACAGAATAATCGGCTATATTTGCACTCCATATAAGAATTTTCATCATGCAACGACCGCAAAAAAGAGGGTCAAACAGAATAAATGACAATGCTAACCGAACAGCTTGACGACATAGATCTCGGAATATTACGCGCCCTTCAAGACGACGGACGCCTTACCGTAAAGGAGCTCGCCGCAAAAGTACACCGCTCGACCACCCCCGTATTTGAACGGCTCAAGCGTCTTGAGACCAACGGTTACATACGCCGTTACGTAGCGATAATAGACGCTGACAAGGTGGGGCAGGGATTCATGGTGTTCTGTCGCGTCAAGCTCAGCCACATGAATCGCGCCATAGCCACAGAGTTCACTCATTATATAAGCGACCTGCCCGAGGTGACAGAGTGTTATAATGTGTCAGGCGACTACGATTATCTTCTGAAAATATACTCCCCTTCGATGAGCGCCTATCAGGAATTTCTGCTAAACAAGCTTGGCGCATTTGAGGGGCTCGGCTCGATAGAGTCGACATTTGTGATGTCAGAGCTGAAACACGACTATCACCTGCCCTTTTGAGCTTTTATATAATTGGACATGTCAATCCGGTCATATATGTCCCACAACGCCCGGTCGGAATAGACACATCCATTGCCGTAGACGGCAATCACGCTGTCAAGGCAATCGTAGACATAGCCGTTGGCATACCGGCCCACGACCTCATTACGCTCGGTCATGATATACCCGTTGCGCGCATAGCCCACTACATCCCAGTCGGAGTCAAGTATATAGCCGTTACTGTAACGCGCTACAAATTCATCCATCCCGGCGACAGTCCTTACCGAGGCACAAGAACACATGATTGTCGCGGCAATTGCCGATAACAAGATTTTCTTCATTACTTCAATGATTATAAATGTTATAGTCTATCGACCGGTGCAAAGATAGTCAACATCAACGACATTGGCAAACCGCCGCTCAGTCGGCGGGCGTGGGTGACGATGATGTCGATTCTCCCGGGACGAGAGGAGGCACAGTGCCTTCCGACGTCGGCATCATCGGTATGCCGGCGGCTTTTGCCTCCTTGACGGCGGCCGCTATCGAATCAGGATAAACCGGCTGCGTCGTGTAGGCAAATCCGTGGTCGCCCGATGTGTTGGGCGGCACCATGAAGTTAGTGACCGGGTCATAGGTAGCCATTTCCACCGGAGAGTCGCCGTTATAAGGCAATGCCTCCGGCTTAGGATTGGCGATATTGACCACGTCACGTCCGGTCGGCGACGAGAATGCCGACAGCCCGAATGCGGGAGCCACAGCCATGATATGCTCAAAGATGTCGCTCTGTATGCCTTCATATGACACCCATTCCGTAGTGTTCAGATAACAGAATATCTGCAACGGCACTCCGGTTGCCGTCTGCTGCATCAGCCTCACCATGCAGGTAGGGCCGCCCATCGCCACATAAGGATGATGATGAAGGTAAAGCCCGACATAGGCGCGGTAACATCCGAGATTGGTAGAGATAGACCCGTTTACCTTTATGTCATCGTGCATCAGGCATGTAGCCTGTCCCTTGGCGGCGTCAGCCTGCATCAGCTCGATATACTCTTTCATGAAAGGCTGCTTTTTGAACTCTTCGAGCATGTCGGGGGTTGTGGGGCGCACCGTTGAAATGTCAATCCACACCGAGCGTTCAATCTGCCTGCGACCGCGCTCCTTCATCTTGTTCCAGTTTTGAAATGAAGTCGACACAAGCGTATAGGGAGGCAGCGTCACGGTGGTGTTATCCCAGTTGCGCACCTTGACGGCAGTCAAAGAGACATCGGTGACTATGCCGTTGGCGATAGTGCCCGGCACGGAAATCCAGTCACCTACCCTCAGCATGTCATTGACCGACAGCTGTAACCCGGCGACAAATCCGAGAATCGAGTCCTTGAATATCAACATAAGAGCGGCGGCAAACGCGCCAAGCCCCGTAAGCAGCACAGCCGGCGACCGGTCGACGAGTATCGACACCGCGATAATTGCGATAATAATCCACACAAGCCCCTTTGCCACATTAAGGATGCCTTTGAGAGGAAGGTTCTTAGTGTTTTCCTTACGGTCATAGTTGGTCCATATTATATTGAACAGGGAGCATATGGTCCATCCAAGCACCACGACAAAATATACCAGCACGACACGCTCTATGATTGCAAGGGTGTGATTGTCGGTCTGGAATGCAAAAGGTATCAGCCCGAGAAACACCAGCGGTGGAATCACATGGCTCATCTTGTTCACGATATTTTCATGCTGCAACTCCTCGACAAATATCGTGTGGCGCGAATACACCAGCTTCTGCACGACAGCGACAACCACTTTCCTGACAACCCAGCCGGCAAGCAGGGCTGTGGCGAGCACAATGATGGCATAAATTATCTCTTCAGCCGAACCCGACTGTTCAAGTCCGAGCCGCGTCAGAAACCTGTCAATCTGCATAAGCAGCCACGCGGCAACCTTATGGGTAGGAATCAGGTGGTGGGACATAAATAAATCGTGAGACATCGATAAATAGATTGAACGTGAATAATCATAGATAAATAACACGCCACATGATACATTGGTTTTGACAAATTATGGTTAACTTTGGACTGTCATGACATCACTCTGGATTGCAATAGGCGAAGTCGAGATATGTGTATTGCTGCTCATTCTCGCGGCGGCAGTGCTTGCCCTCGCCATACGTCCGGGCGCGAGACGCCCTGCCGAGACATATTTTTACTCCGGCGACCTCACAGTGACCGGCTCAGCCTCACCGTCAATATCGCTTGCGGTCGACGACGACTACCGCGCAGTCCTGTCACGGTCAGGGCTGGAGGGAATGGTCAACGCCGACGGCGCCGTAAGCCTTGCGGTGACAGTCGCCGGCACCGACGTAACAATAGAAGAGCGCATAGTCGCCGGACACATGTTGGCGCCTGACGGCATATATCCCGACAGCGCGATATTTTATCTTGACTGCCTGCCGCCCAACACCCGCGTCCACCTGCGCTATAATTCATCAGCGTCAAGCCGCTCGGCATCACTTACTTTTACCGTAAAACCGGGATTCAGATACTCGCTGAACCTCAACCAATAGCCGGCGACACCGCCGCCTGCGGCAGTAGAAAATGCAATAGATTGTTAAATCGTTGGCAGAGACAAGGGATTTCGTTAAATTTGCAGCAATTATGAGTAATTGGGTACAAAAGAGCTGGGCATGGTGCCGCCGATATTTTTCGGTGACATTTATCTTTGTTGTCGCGTTCACTCTTCTTGTGCTGTTTTTTAATGACAATTCCATTATAAAGTCAATGGAATATGACGAGCGCATCAAGGAGCTGAAACGTGAGATAAAGGCTAACCGCGACACAATGGAGTATTATCGCCGGCTTAACCACAATCTCGACACCGACCGCGAGACGATGGAACGCATCGTAAGAGAGCAGTACCACATGCAGCGCGAAAACGAGGATGTCTACATAATTGAATAAAGCTACATCATGAATCAAAAAAATAAAAAAATAATATCCTGGGCAATCACTGCCGGAATGTTATTGATTGCAGCAGGGGTGTTGATGCCTTTGCTCGGCTACAGCATGGAAGTCTACAGGTGGATATTCTCGGCGGGCGCATTGATTACTCTTATCGGCAGAATCATGAACCGCTATGACGGCAATGTGCTTAGGGTGAAGCGACTGTATCGCATCGAAGTGTGGTCGTCCATATTCTTTTGCGCAGCCGCGTTTTTCATGTTCTACCCCTACGGAGCCGGGCGCGACTGGTTTGCATTTATCCTTGCCGGCGGCCTCATACTTGTCTACACGTCGATTATGATACCCCGCGAATTGGCAAAAGACCGCAATTCGACCAAAAAATAACCTGATGCAAGCCATTAATTCACGCGGAATTAGTAATTTTGTCACACAATGGGTTACAATCTTGTAATAGACCAAGGAAATTCGACAGCAAAAGTCGCTCTTTTTGAGGGTGACACGCTTATAGGGCATTATCGCCATGAACGGCTGTTGCCGGCTCATCTTGAAAAGATAGCCGACGGCAGACACATCGACGCGGCGCTATATTGCTCAGTCACCCAACATGGCGAAGACATAGTGGTAACGCTGCGTACAATCGCGGAGAGGGTATATGAGCTGACATCAATGCTTCCGCTACCGATAAGCATCGGCTACACGACCCCGACCACACTCGGACGCGACCGCATAGCCGCCGCTGCAGGCGCTTGTGCGCTGCATCCGGGAAGGACAGTGCTTGTGGTCGACGCAGGCACGGCAATCACCTACGACAGGCTGACTGCCGAGGGAGAGTTCAGCGGCGGCAATATCGCCCCCGGATTGTGGATGCGCGCCGAGGCGCTGAGGTCGATGACAAGCAGGCTTCCTTATGTGGATGTCGAGACCGGCGGCGACGTGCCTATATGGGGCACTGACACCGTAAATGCCATAAAGGCAGGGGTAGTGAGAGGAGCCGTAGGCGAGATTACCTATTACAGGTCGTTGCTGCCCGATGACGCCATAGTAATGCTTACCGGAGGCGATGCCGCACGTATCGCCCCGTTGCTTGATTGTGAAGCGGAGGTAGACCCGATGCTTGTATGTAAAGGACTTAACAGTATATTGAAATATAATGAAAATCTCTAAAAAAATATCGGCAATAGCACTGCTGCTTGCAAGCTGCCTGACAGCAGCCGCACAGACGCCCTACTCCATGTATGGCTACGGTATCCTTAACGACAACGCCACATCGGCACAACGCGCAATGGGCGGCGTAGGCTACGCAATGCAGTCGGGCAGGCAGATCAATGTCATGAACCCTGCAAGCTACGCGGCGATTGACTCGCTGACATTTCTTTTTGACATGGGCATAACAGCCACTGCCATGTGGAGCAAGGAAAACGGGACTTCCGGAAAAGACTTCGGCGGCGGTCTCGATTACATCACCATGCAATTTCCGATTACCAAATATCTCGGAGCCAGCATCGGACTGCTTCCTTATTCATCGGTAGGATATTCTTTTGGCTCAAAGATGGAAAACGGCGCTGACTCACGCACCGGCTCGGGCGGTCTCAACCAGCTCTATGTCGGAGTCGGAGGACGCCCGTTCAAGGGCTTCACCGTGGGAGCCAACATCGGCTACCTCTTCGGCACCACAATCAACGACATCTACGCTGTGCCTGAAGCCGCCAACAACGCGCTCTTTGAACGCGTCGTTCAAGTCAGGGACTATCATCTGCAATTTGGCGTGCAGTACACCCTCGACCTCAACCGCGACAACAAGCTGACCGCCGGCATCACCTACTCTCCGTCCAAGTCGCTGCTCGGTCACGCATGGCGTGTCAATTATTACAACATAGGCTCGTCGGATGTAAGCGCCGACACTGTCGCCTACACATCACTGCGCGACAAATATACGCTGCCCGACACCTGGGGATTCGGATTAAACTACCAGTGGCGCGAGCGACTGATGCTGGAAGCCGACGTGACCTACCAGAACTGGAAAAATGTAAAATATGCCGAACTTGACCAGGAAAACGGCATGATGGAGTTTAACAACCGCCTGCGTTTCGGACTCGGTGCGCAATACGTGCCCTATCACCGAGGCAATTTCGCGCAGCGTGTCAGCTACCGTATCGGAGGATATTACAGCAACGACTATATAAAAATCGGAGCCAACGATGTCAAGGAGTATGGTGTGTCTCTCGGATTCGGACTTCCCGCCCCGGGCTCAAAGACGATGGTCAATCTCGGCTTTGAATGGAAACACCGCCAAGGCACCCCCAATGCCCTCATCAAGGAAGACTATCTCAGCATAACCCTCGGCATCAACGTCAATGAACTCTGGTTCTACCAGAACAAGATCAGATAAACGAAGAATCCCGACCGCCATGTCATCACGCATCAACCACAACCGTAGATTAGGCATGAGAGCCTTGCCGGTAGTGGGGGCAATGCTCCTGCTCGCCGGAGCATGCTCCGACGACAAGACCGATGTGGTACACCGCGCCACCGACGGTGACAGTGTGCCGACGATGATGACTCGCGACGTCACCACCCTCATTTCCGACTCCGGAGTGACACGCTACCGCATCACCACTCCGCTCTGGCTCGTATATGACGAGGCAAAAGTGCCCTGCTGGAAATTTCCCGAAGGACTTTTCATGGAAAAATTTGCTCCTGACTACACCACCGACGCCACTATCGTATGTGACTCGGCAACATACTTCAAGGACAAATCCCTGTGGCGACTCGACGGCGATGTCAACATCCTGAACACCAACGGAGAGAAATTTCTCACCCAGCAACTGTTCTGGAGCCAGCGCGACAGGAAAGTTTACTCCGACTCTTTTATACATATCGAACGCAACGACCGGGTGATTGAAGGCTACGGCTTCACTTCCAACGAGCGTATGACCACCTACACGATACACAAACCATCGGGCATATTCCCGGTATCAGACTTTAAAGGCAACGGTGGCGGAAACGACTCCACAGCTGTAAGCCCCGACTCGGCAAGCACAGCCCCTGCGGCTCCTAAAAACGTCAAGGTCAACAAAACTGTCTGAAACAATGGACTCTACTACCCAATGGCTCATAATAGCCCTCGTGTCGCTCATATTCTCCGCCCTGTTCTCCGGAGTGGAAATCGCCTACATTTCGTCCAATCGCGTCAAAGTCGAGATTGATGTAAAACGCGGCGGACTTATCGGACACATCGTCAACCTGTATTACAAGCACCAGGACCTTTTTATCTCCACCATACTCGTCGGCAACAACATCATGCTTGTCATTTACGGTATGGGCGCGGCAGCGCTGCTTGACCCGTGGCTAAAGGAGATTTATGACAATGAAGTGTTTGTCCTGCTGATGCAAACCCTCATCTCGACAGGCGTCATCCTTATCACCGGAGAATTTTTTCCGAAAACGATATTCCGTATCAACCCCAACTCCTCGTTACGGTATTTCTCACTCCCCATCTTCTTCTTTTGGGTGATACTATACCCCATCTCTCAGTTTACGAGCTGGATTTCAAAGGCGCTGATGAAGATGGTAGGCATAAAAAACTCCGACACAACCCTCGGACTGCTCACCATAGGAGAATTGAACCAGTATATTGAAACGACCATCGACGAGACCGCGACACAAGCGAAAGTGGAAAACGAGGTGAAGATATTTCACAACGCCATTGACTTCTCGTCGACCCACATCCGTGACTGCATGACCCCGCGCAACGAGATTGTGGCAGTCAATATCGACGAGACCTCACGCGAAGAGCTTTCTCAGCTTTTCACCTCATCGGGACGCTCAAAAATCCTTGTTTATCGCGAAGACATCGACAATGTGCTCGGCTACATCCATGTGAGCGAGCTGTTCAATCCGGAGTCGGACTGGAAAGAGGCGATAAAACCTGTTATCTTTGCACCGGAGACGCTTCTTGCCAACAAGATGATGAGACGCTTGCTTGCCGAAAAGCGCTCCATAGCGGTTGTAGTCGATGAATTCGGGGGCACCTCCGGTCTCGTTTCACTTGAGGACCTCGTGGAAGAAATATTCGGCGACATTCAGGACGAGCACGACAACCGCCGCCTGACAGCACGCGAAATCGAGCCCGGAATATATGAATTCTCCGGACGATATGAGATAAGCGACCTGCACGACAATTTCAATCTCGACCTGCCCGAGTCAGACGAATACCAGACTCTCGCCGGATTCATCTTAAACAACCTCGGAGAGATTCCCGCACAGGGAGCCACATTCGAGCTGTCAGGAATGACATTCACCATCGTCAAGAAATCAGCGACGCGCCTTGAACTAATCCGCGTGACACTTCCCGCCACAGAAGAAGAAAAATAACCGCGCCATCCCCCATGATGATATAAAAACAGGGTGAAATCACCCAATTAACTTAATTTCTGCTTAAAAAATGGAGTGGTGAAGACACCTTCATCACTCCATTTTGCAGTAACTCCGATGACAACAAAGGAGTTAGCAATAAGTTCACGGTTTTTGATTATTTTAGATTTATTTCATAAACCGGTCATTGCTATCTCGCTAATAAGCAGTAACTTTGCATCAGCTTGATGAAAGCCACATTACTTAGGAAAACACAGTCGTAAAAACAACTTCATACAATCACTCTTCATTCTACATCTACCTACTCGGCTGCCGTTCCTAAGCGTTAGACGACAAGAAATATATATACTTGAATTTTGGTTATGAGGGAGTGTGCTTCTGTGAAGAAGTGCACTTTCGTTTTTTTTACTAAGGAGGATAAAAAACATTTGCACCCCGGTTCAGTTCAGAACCGGGGTGCAAATGAAAATATACAGATCAGATTTTTATTTCGATTCACCTGCCTGATATTTGGCACGTGCTATATATTTGTCAATATCGATGCGATAAGTTGCGGGATACTGGGGATAATCGGCCTTAACCGCTTCAAGCACCTTTAGCTCGGCAGCAAAGTCTTTCTGCTCGCGAAGCACTGTCGCTTTCTTCATCATGAAGAGCGGAGTATAGAGCGCATTGTTGTCAGACACCTTGATTGCCTTGTCATAAGAAGCAAGCGCGGCTGAATAGTTTTTCAGGTTCACGTAGCAGTCACCTTCGAGCGACATGGCAGCAGCACCTACGACAGCTTCCTTTGCATCAAAATTTTTCAGGTCGGCTATAGCTGCCTCGTAATCACCTTTCTTATAGTTAAGAGTTGCAGCCATAAGGGCGGCACGGCTTCCTGCCTCATAACCGTAGTCAGCGGCAACCTGCTGATACTGGGCAAGGGCGAGCGAGTCATTTCCCTGAGCGAGCGTGATGTCAGCCTGAGAAATCGCTTCATTGGAAGCCTTGACTCCCGGCTGGCGCACAGCAAATATATATATGAGCACAGCCACTGCCACTACTGACAGGGCAATTATAATCCACATGAGATACTTCTGACCGAGGGTCACATTGTTCTTCAGATTCTGATTGTCCTTAGCAAGCTCTTCGAGCTCGGTAGACTGATTGTTTTGATCTTTGTCTGCCATTTTATGTCAAAATTTTCTTATATAACAAATTTATATGGATAATAGTCATTACAAAATGCAAAATTAAGCCAATTTCCCCATACCTCAAAATTTATATGCAAATAAAACACAGTGTCAGCCCCGGCGACACATATAAAAATAAAAAGAGTCGGGTCACTGCATAAGCTGTTTCACAATATCAGCCGCATATTGTCGGCCTACGGGCAGAGTGGAGCCGTTGTTAAGATAAATCTCCTGCTTGTTGAAGCTCTTTACCTTTGACCTTGACACGATAAAAGACCGGTGAATGCGGATGAAATCATCGGGCGAAAGCATCGCCGCAAGATTTTTGAGAATCATGCGTGTCACCACACACGCGCCCGAAACGCGGAAAATCTTGGAATAGCCCTCCATCGCCTCTATATATATGATGTCGTCGACAGGGATGTTTATATTGTTATAATCCTGCTTTACCACGATGCTCTGTCCGCCGCTTCTCATCTGCTTTCGCCCGAGACGCCTCAACGCCTTGTTGAACGCCGATTGAAAGCGGGTGAAAGAAAACGGCTTATGCAGATAGTCGACCGCGTCAAGGTCGTAACCGTCAAGCGCATAATGGAGATAAGCCGTGGTAAAGATAAAGCAGGTATCCTCCGGCAGTCGCGCCGCGATATACAACCCGTTTATATCCTCCATCTCAATGTCGAGAAACACGATGTCGGGGTTATTTGCCCCGATATATTCCAGTCCTTCCGACGGATTGGTAAAAGTCGTCAACTCGATTCCACCTATACGGTGACAAAACTGCTTTATGATGTCGAGAGCGAGCGGCTCGTCGTCAATGGCAACACATCTGGTAATCTCAGCCATAAGTAAACCTTTTTAATTCAAATCGATGGTAAGCGAAACTTTGAAAATTGAATTGTCGTCGGTAGTCGTCAGGCTGTGTTTGCCGGGAAACAGTCCTGCCAGACGGCTCTTACAGTTCTCCAGCCCGACAGGCATCTCCTTGCGGAATTCATCCCTGTGACGAAGCACCATATTCTCGGTCGTAAAAGTAAGCTCGCCTCCGCTTAATCTTAAATCAATGTAAATCGTGCAGTCGCGGCTTGTAGAAGCGCCATACTTGAAGGCGTTTTCGACAAAGGTGAGAAAAATCATGGGAGGGATAAGCGTCTCCTCATTGTCAACGGAGCATGTCCACTCCACCTTTGTGTGGCTGTCAAGCCTTATAAGCTGCAAGTCGATATAATTCTGTATATAGGATATTTCATCTGACAAGGCGACATACTCGTTGCCGGTGGTCACATAAGAATATTTCAACAACTCGGTAAACTTTATGAACGCGTCTTCAGCCTTCGGCGATGTGCCGATCACAAGGCTGTAAAGCGAGTTGAGCGTGTTAAAAAGGAAATGAGGGCTTATCTGCGCCTTAAACGCGGCAAGCTCAGCCTTGTTACGCTGGTTTTCGGCGATATTCTGCAACAGCATCCGTTCATACAGCTCTTTTACAAACGAGATAGTCAGCGAGTAGCATATCACTATCGAGAACATGAACCACAGACTTATCGCCACATTATAATTTCTGACACGTGTCTGATATTCACTCATTGACGGAATCACAAAATCCACCTCCGGCAGAGGATACAACGTAAGGAGATAAGTCAGCACCAGAAACACCAGCGTTATCACCGAAATCTTATAGTATGACTTCGACAGTATGAGCTTAGGCAAGTCAAGACGCTTGGTGGCAAAATAACAGCCATAAAGATAAGAGACAGCCAGCACGGCAAACACGGGGAAACTGCTCCACCAATAACGCGCCGGACCCACCACGGCAAGCAGGGGCATGAATACTATGCAGAAAAACAGGTCAAAGATAAGCCCTGTCTTGTGTTCCAACGACTTCATGTCACAAATTTACTGAATCTTTATAATTTTGACAAATCATGTGCCGACTCACTCATTGACACTTTATTACAGTTTATTTACATCTCTTGCATGATTGACATCCCATTTCGTAATTTTGAGGAGAAATAAACCTCACAAAACATGACCACAAGACATCTAATCACAGTGCTTACACTGTCGACCCAGCTCATTTCCTGCACGGTAACACCTGAAAAAGAATCACAATCGCTGATGGAAGTGTCAAAGCAGGAGCTTGCCACAGCCCTTGCCGAACGCGACAGTCTGCTTTCCCTGGTCAAAGAGATCTCGGAGGGCATGGAGCAGATAAAGCAGCTTGAAAAGGTCATGACAATAGCGGCGTCAAATCCGCAGGAGACAACCGGTCAACGGAAAAAAATCCTTGCCGACATCAACGCCATAAAACGCCAGATACAACAGAGACGCCGGCAACTTGACGACCTTGAGTCGAGTCTGCAGAACTCCACCATCAACAACAAGGAACTGACCGAGACAATCAATGCTCTAAGAATCCAGATTGACTCCCAGTTTAAGGAAATCGAATCACTAAGGCAGCAGCTTTCGTCGGCAAACGAACACATAGGCACGCTCAATAACACTGTAGACTCGCTAAACTCGACTGTGGCACACGTATCAGACGAGCTCGACGCGGCAAAGGAGACATCCATCCAGCTTGAAAACGAGCTAAACACCTGCTACTACATAATCGCGGGGAAAGACGAGCTGAACAGCCATAACATAATAAAATCGGGATTTCTCAGAAAGACCAAGCTGCTTAAAGGCAACTTTGACAAAAACTTCTTCATTACAGCCGATAAGCGCACACTTACCACCGTGCCGCTAAATTCACGTAAGCCCAAAATACTCACCAACCATCCTGAAGAGTCATATGAGATAGTTGACGTCAACGGCAGGAAAGTATTGGAAATCGAAGACCCCGACATGTTCTGGAGCCTGTCCAATCATCTTGTAATCCAGACCGATTAATACCACGTCTTGACAATAAATATTAACGGTTGCACGCTGAATGACAGACGTTTCCGGAAAACAATTAACTTAATTTAATCTTTTCGCTGTATTTTTACGTTTATTATCAAAAACAAGGTGTTTATTTACGATTAGTTTGAGTGTAATGCTCGCTGCGCTAAATTTACCAAAAAATTTGACAATAAACTTAAATGAGGCATTACTTACTTCTTCCATTCATGTTGCTTGCCGGAACCCCGGTTGCTTTTTCCGGCACAATCAATGAAACAGGCGATTCGGTGAGAACCGAAGCAAGCGCCAACCCTGCCGTCGTCACAGGAACGGTAATTGACGAATCGGGAGAGCCCGTAATCGGTGCTAACATATCTCTCAAAGGCAGTAACGATATTATTGCCATAAGCGATTCCAACGGACTTTTTTCAATCCCGGGACTCAATGGCGACGAGACGCTGAAAGTGGAATATCTCGGCTATGACGACGAGACGATTAAACTTACAAATGGAGAGCAGTCTTACCGCGTAGTCCTGAAGCCCGACATGTCACAGCTTGACGAGGTTGTGGTCGTAGGCTATGCAACTCAAAAGAAGGTCGACCTCACAGGCGCTGTGTCATCAATAAGCAGCAACACGCTGTCTGACCGTCCGCTGACAAATGCCACAAGCGCACTCGCCGGACTCGCTGCCGGACTTACCGTGACTAACTCTGGTGGAAACACTCCGGGTTATGAATCGCAGAGCATACTTGTCAGAGGTCAAGGCACACTCAACAACGCCGCCCCGCTCGTAGTGGTCGACGGAATGACCGGCATAGCCATCAGCGACATCAACCCGCAGGACATCGAAAGCATCTCAATCCTCAAAGACGCGGCATCGGCTGCAATCTACGGCTCACGCGCCGCCAACGGTGTAATCCTTGTCACAACCCGCCAGGGAGCCGAGCGCGCGCCAAGGGTCACCTACAGCGGCAATGTATCATTTGAGACAGTCGCCAAGCGGTTAAATCTTGTGACCGATTATGCCGACTTCATGGAGATTCAGAATGCGGGACTGATAGCCAACGGACAGGCCCCGCGCTTTTCCCAAGGCAAGATTGACGAATGGCGCAATGATGGCGGCAAAAACCCGACAGTCTACCCCAACACCGACTGGCAGGACCATATCTACCGCAACCCGTCGGTCGTGCAGAACCACAACCTTTCAATCACCGGCGGCTCCAGAAGAGTAAGATACAACATCACGCTTGGATATGTCAACAATCCGGGCATGATTTACTATACCGATTATCAGCGCTATCAACTGCGCTCCAACCTCGAAGTGAAGATAAAGCCCTGGCTGAGCGTGGGAACCAACATATTCGGCTACATTGACAAAAACAACCCGTCGTCGGAAAACGCAGCGGCAGGCGGCGACGTGATATTCGGTTCGGGAGCGTTCAACACCGTGCCGGGAATGACACTCTACGACCCCGCAACAGGGCTATATGGCGGTGTACAAAACCCGGAGGAAGAAAATGTAAGCAACTTCAACCCTTACCGTCGCCAATGGTTTTACGACACCAAATACCCGACAAAGACCAAGAGGTCGGTAATCAAGCTGAACGCACGCCTCACCCCTGTCAAGGGACTGACAATACAAGGGTCATTTGCCTACAACTACTGGGAGCGCAACATAGAGCATCACCTGACCGACCGCAACTTGTATCGTTTCACTCTCGACGGTCCCGTATTGCTTCGTGAAGGAAAAGTGCGCACCTACATACGCCGCTACAATTACAAAAACACTTACCGGTCATCGGAAGTGACGGCAAACTATGATTTCAGCGTGAGCCGCCTGCAGGCATCGGTGCTTGCCGGCATGAGCCAGGAGTATAACAAGTATGACACCGACTTCTTTATCAAATATGACCTCGTAGACCCGTCACTGGGAGCAATTGACGCCGGAACCACCAATGGCAATATCACCGGAAATTACAATGAGTGGGCAATGCGCTCCTATTTCGGACGCATCAACCTCAACTGGGACAACAGGTATCTGCTTGAGGCAAACCTCCGCGCCGACGGCTCTTCAAAATTCGCGCCCGACAAACGCTGGGGATATTTCCCCTCCGTATCGGTAGGCTGGCGAGTGTCGCAGGAAAAGTTCATGGAAGCCTCGGCGGGATGGCTCGACCAGCTGAAGCTGCGCGCCTCCTACGGCTCACTGGGCAATAACGCGACCACAAGCTACTACATGTATCAGAGCCTGTTTGCCACTGCCAACTATATTCTTAACGGAAACATCACCGGCGGACTCGCCCAGACCGTACTTGCCAACCCCGACCTTACATGGGAAAAAACCTACATGACCAATATCGGTCTTGATTTCGCCCTGTTCAACAGCCGACTGACCGGTACAATCGACCTGTATAACAAAAACACCAAGGGCATACTTATCTCTCTTCCCGCACCGCTCGAACACGGCACAAGCACCGTCCCCAACCAGAACGCCGGAGAGGTCAACAACAAGGGATTTGAAGTCGACCTGCACTGGAACGACCGCATAGGAAAAGTGTCTTACAACATAGGCGTGAATCTCGGCTTTGTCAATAACAAGGTGACCAAGTTCCAGGGCGACGTGGCGTCAATCAACGATGTCTACAAGACTCAGGAAGGCAAGCCCATCAATCAGCTCTATGTAATCACGGTCGACCGTATCGTACGCGACCAGGCCGACCTCGACTACGTGCAGTCGCTTGTCGACAAGAATCCTGATTACTTCGCCACTTACCAGCGTCCCGAACTGGGCGACTTCCTCTTCCGCGACGCCAACGGCGACGGCAAACTCGACACCAACGACCGCGTAGAGATAGGCCACGGCACAGTCCCGAGGCTCAGCTACGGAGCCAACCTCGGCGCAAGCTGGAACAACTTTGATTTCAGCATCCTGTTTCAGGGCGTAGGCAACCATCAGGTATATTACAACAATCAGGCATTCCGCTTTGTCACCGTCATGGGTCAGTCACTGATAAAAGACATCACCGACAACGCCTGGACACCGGAGAATCCCTACAACTCCAAATATCCGATACTCCGCAACAACGCCAACAGCAAAAACAATCTGGCAAGCGACGCCTTTGTACACAATGCCGCGTATCTACGCTGCAAGAATATACAATTGGGCTACACAATACCCTCCGACATCACTAAAAAATTCTTTGTCGAAAGCCTGAAAGTATATGCAAGTATCGACAATCTGTTTACAATCACCAAGTTTCCGGGGCTCGACCCGGAAGTGGGCGCAAATGTAGGCTATCCTACCGTACGCCAGTATTCAATCGGATTAAACATCTCTTTCTAAACAATGACCGACATGAAACTTAAATACATCGCAGGCATCCTTGCCGTCACCATAGCCGCCACAGGATGCGAAAGTCTTGACTATATACCCGGCGACCAGATGTCGGGACAGGTATTCTGGCAGACCGAAGACCATGCCCGACAGGCAGCCGTAGGAATGTATGCCGCCATGAAGTCATCCTGGTGCTTCGGGCTTGAGTTTACATTTGACATGTGCAGCGACCTTGCCGACGGCACCTCGCCGCTTGCCGACATCTCACGCGGCACCTCGTTTGCCTCCAACAGCAGCGGCGTCCAGAACCATTGGCAATATCTTTACGAGCTTGTTCACCGCTCCAACACTGTCATCCGCAATGTAAAAGACATGCCCATAAGCAGCGAGACCATCGACCGGGTGACCGGCGAGGCAAAGTTTCTGAGAGCGATGGCATATTTCCGTATGCTAAACTGCTGGGGAGGAGTGCCCTATTACGACGAGAGCTGCGACATAAACGAGGAGTTTTCCAACCTGAAGTCGCCGCGATGCTCAGCCGAGGAACTGCGCGGCCATATCATCGACGACCTCACCGAAGCCATTGAAAAGCTGCCGGTAAGCTGGGACGCCGCCGATCTCGGACGCGCAACAAAGGGCGCGGCATACGCACTGCGCGGAAAAGTATATCTGTTCAACGAAGAGTGGGACAAGGCTATCGCCGACTTTGAAGAAATCGTGTATAACAAGACCAATAACTACGGCTATTCACTACACCCCGACTACAACGAACTGTTCCGCCTCTACAACGGCAACCACAGCCCGGAGATGATATTTTCCATCCAGTCAATCGACGGCAATACAGCAGGCTACGCGCTTGACATTGTATCCTATTTCGGCAACAAATCCACGATGCGGCTTATCGCAAGCAACCGCATCGTGCCGTCGACCACACTTGTTGACATGTATGAGAATCTTGACGGATCACAGTTTGACTGGGACGATGTATTTCCCGGATTCAACGAGGGCGACTCGCAGCTACGCCGCAAGTATATGTGTGTGGCCATCGACCAGGGCAGCACTACCGTGACAAGCACCCTCGACTGCGACACCACCAAAGTGATGGACGCTTACCGCAACCGCGACCCGCGCCTCTGCCTTAACGTAATCACCCCCTACTCCCATTACCTTGGCACCGACGCCGGCTCCAATCCTATGGACAAGCAATTTGTCCTCGCCGACCCCACCAAAGGAGGCGCGCCGATGGAAGCGATGGCATTCATACGCAACTCCGAAGGATGGAACTCATATTTCTGGCGCAAATGGATTCCGACAGGCAACCTTGACGGCTACTGGGGCGAATATAACCGCACCCCCTACGAATTTCCGCTGATACGCCTCGGTGACGTCCTGCTCATGCTTGCCGAGGCTTACAATGAGTCGGGCGACATAGACAAGGCGGTGACAGAGGTCAACAAAGTGCGCGAGCGTGTAGGCATGCCCGGACTGAACAGCGGCGACTCCTGGCTCGCCGTCGGCTCCAAGGAAGAGATGGCCGACCGCATACGCAGGGAAAGAGCCTACGAGCTTGCCGGTGAAGGACAGCGCTACTGGGACCTGAAACGCTGGGGCTTGCTACAGTCGTCGGTAAAAAATGCGACCGACATTTTCGGCGACCTGATGTACACCCGCTCCTATCAGTCACGTCACGAAATGTGGCCCATACCACTTGTAGAAATGGAACGAAACACCAACCTGACCCAAAACGAAGGCTGGTAAGCAACTTTTAAAATCTAATACCATTTACACAGGCATGGCGCATCACGACAACCATGATACGCCATGCAATTTATTTACCGAGGCAATTTCACGATGCTCCACCACCTTATGCGTGGCGGAGCATCCTTATTATAAAAATTATCAATCACTTTGTTCAGAGTGGGGAATGGAGAGAGTTGTCAAGACGACATCATCCAATCAGAATGAGGGATAACCGGGATTCTGGACATATATGCCACCTGAGAAATTATACTGTGCGACAGGCACAGGGAAATACTCTTCACCGGTTTCAAATGTGGCATTCTGATAGTAGACCCTGTTGTCCTTCTCAGCTGCAAAGAACTTGTTCATTGTTTCCTTGGCGATTCCCCAGCGCACAAGGTCGAAGAAGCGCTCTCCCTCCATAGCCTTTTCAAGACGCATCTCTGTGCGAAGTGCCTGACGTGCATAGTCCTGAGTCCATCCTGCTGAAGGATAAAGACCGATTTTATAGTTTGCCGCATCCTTTGAAGGGTCATCGAAATCCTTTACATAATCACTGTTCATCGCACGCTGACGCACACGGTTAATCAAGTTGCGGGCTTCATCAAGTCCATTGCCTCCTATTTCAATCAAAGCCTCAGCCTTGTAGAGCAACAAGTCGGCATAACGTATTATCTGCCAGTTGAGAGCCGACGCGCCCCACGGCCATCCCTGAGTGGCTTGAGATGACTCCGGCGACAGCCAGAAACGTTTGGTGTTGTTATAGCCATAAGTATCGCTGTTACGCACCCAGAGCCCACAAGGACGCTCTGAATAAGTCTTATAGCGGATGGTCGGACGACCGGTCACAAAATCAAGACGCGGATCCACATTACCGTTTACATTGCCGAGAGCATAGCCGCCGTTGGAGTCAAATTCCACCGCGCCATAGTCGGGGCGTTCCTGATAGTCAAAGAGGGGCAGACCGTTGGCATCAGTCTGATAGGCGTTAATCAAGTCCTGCGAGGGAAGGAAAAATCCGTCTCCCTGCCAGGGGCAGCCGGGACCAGTCATTGAATTAAGAAGCATACTCCAGTTGATACGTCCCACACTTCCCGAGCCATCATCCTTGGAGAACTGAATGGCAAACACTGATTCTACACCGTTCTCATACTCAAGCATATCCAGTTGCTGGAAATCGTCAAGCAGGTCGTAGCCCTGCACGCGGTCAATAAGTTCAACCACCTCCTGGAGAAGAGCTTTATTGACATTTATGACAGCGTTAGTCTGAGAATCCTGTTCATAAGCCTGATAAAGCTTGACCTTGGCAGCATAGGCAAGGGCTATGCGGCGGTTCACGCGTCCTATTTCCGATTGAGTGTCGGGCAGGTCATTTGCCGCATCCAACAGGTCTTCGGCGATACGTGCAAGATGCTCCTCACGGGAGAACTCGTCATTACGGACTGACTGGTACTCGTTTTCAGGAAGATCTATATCCATGTAAGGAATACGGTTAAACAGTCGCACAAGCTCGAAATACCAATGGTCGCGAATCACGCGGATCTCTGCTATGCGGACGCTCTTTTCTCTGATTATGTTCTCGTCAACCTTGCGGAGCGCGCGGATAGCTGAATTGCATCGGGAAATACCGCAATAAACATTAAACCACTTGCCGTCAAGAAAACCGTTATTAGGCTGAATCTTAGCCGTCTCCATATCATGGACTTCCCAAAGGTCGGTCTCGCCACCGCCACCTTTGTAAGCATTGTCGGCGCGCACCTCACCGTAACTCCAGTTGGTGACAGGAAACAGATGAGGGTCATTGGAATCGGCATAACGGCAGCCAAATGTGGCATATGCACCGTTTACAAGCAAGTCCACTGCCTCCGGGTCATTCATGTTAGCCTCTGATAGCGGGCCCTGAGGTTTGTTTTCCAGAAAATCGTCGCTACATGCGGTCAGAGCCAGTCCGGCAAGCGTAATGGAAAATATATTTTTAAATTTCATTTTTATCAAGATTTAAGAAAGTTAGAAACCAAACTGTATACCGAATGTGTACTGGCGCGGAAGAGCGTAGGGATAGCCGAGACCTTCGGGATCAGCACCGCTATACTTAGTTATTGTGAACAGATTCTGTGCCTGTACATAGACACGCGCACTGCTGAGATGGAGTTTTGTGCGTATCTTCTCCGGAAGTGAGTAACCAATCGAGAGAGTCTTCAGTCTTATGAACGAGCCGTCTTCGATAAAGTATTCAGAACTTTCATTCTCACTGTTGGAATTGTCAACCGACGGCGCCGGGACGTTTGAGCCATAATATCCTGTCTCCAGATATTTCTCATAAGCGTTAGCCGCCTCCAGAAGCTGAGTGCCGTGGTTTCCTGTCCAAAGCGGGAAGAAGTCGGTATAGAACTTTGAATTATTCCATGCGTCACGGATAATGCTGTTAAAGAACATGCTCAGGTCAAATCCCTTCCAGTTTGCACCCAGGGTCAAGCCGAACTGTGCTTTAGGCAGGTCAGTGCCGAGCCACGTGCGGTCACGGTCATTGATTTCGTTATCGCCGTTAGTGTCAACATAGCGCACACGACCTACTGCAGGATTACCGAAACTCACATTATATTTCTCCTTATAGGCGTCCACTTCCTCCTGTGTGCGGAATATTCCGTCGGTCTTGTAGCCCATCCAGGAGCCGAGCGACTGACCGACAATACTCTTGTCAATACCGTTACCGCCGCCCCATGTATAATATATATCTTCCATTAGGCCGGTGACCTCATTTTTCATCGCGGTCACGTTAAGACCTACACTATAGCTGAAGTCACGGTTTAATGACTGACGCCACTCGGCAGTAATCTCGACACCTTTGTTTACCATCGAGCCACCGTTGTACCAGCAATATCCGCCCTCCCCGATTGTTGCGATGTAGGGTTTCTCGACAAGCATGTCATTAGTCTTCTTATGGAAGTAATCAAACGATAGCGCGAGCTTGTGGTTCAGGAATGAGGCGTCAAAACCTACATTGGTCTGATAAGTCTTTTCCCATGTCAGATCAGGATTGGTGCTTCGTGAACGGAGCGCACCGGGAGCGAGCACATTACCGCCTCCTATGGCATAGGCTGCCCTGTCAAGATCCATCGCATACTTGGCATAAAACGCGTCGTTAGCGATGATGTCATTACCGTTAACGCCATAGGCACCACGGATTTTAAGGTCGCTCAGCCATGAACGAGTATCCTCCATGAAGCTCTCCTGAGAGATTCGCCATCCTGCCGATACAGAGGGAAACCAGTCATAGTTATGCTGAGTAGACAGTCGCGATGATGCATCGCGACGCAGGGTGAATGAAACCAGATACTTGTTGTACCATGCATAATTTATCTTTCCAAACACTGAGAACATCGAATAGTTGGAAGCTCCGGAACCGGTGTTCTTGTTGGCGGTCACATTACCGAGATAAAGATAATTGGGATCTTCTATCTCAAGACCTTTGCCCTCACCAAACATATCCTCGAAATGATTGCGCTTAGCCTCGACGCCAAGAAGTGCCATTATGGAGTTTTTACCGAAGTCAATGTTGTATTGGGCAGTATTGGTCCACACCCAGTCAACAGTCTTGCCTGAATACTGATATAGATTGTTAGTGTTGTCACGGAGATTGGCGGGAGTAAACACCTTGTCGCTGCCGTTATAGTAATTAAGACCGAAATTTGTCTTCAGGATAAGATTCTTAACCGGTTCGACTGAAAGGTAGACATTTCCAAACACTCGCCAATACTCATGAGTGTTGTTACTCTCCTCTTCAATCTGGCGCATAAGATTGGGGGTATCGTTCAGCCCGAAAGCCACCTGGTCATTATATACACCCTCAGAGTCATATACAGTGCGTGCCGGATGCATCTTGATGGCATTTTCCTCTATACCTCCGGGGGCATTGTGCTGACGCCACCAGTTGACAGTGACATTTCCTCCCGCACGCAGACGGTTGTTAATAAATCCATAATCGGAACTGAAACGGGCGTTTGCTTTCTTGAAGTCCGACCCCTTTATTATACCGTCATGGTCGAGCCAGCTTAGCGACAGGGAAGTGGAGCCATTTTCTTCGCCTCTTGAAAGCCCGACACTGTAAGTCTGCATCAAGGCTGTGCGGTGAATCTCATCTTCCCAATTGGTGTTCTGCGGATTCACCGTCACACCATTAAGATTGGTATAGGGCTGGAGCTTTGCAGTCGGTCCGTTGCCATATAATTCCGAATTAGGAGTTGTGCCATAGGTATATTTATATGCTGACCAATAAACATCACCCCACTGGTCGGCATTAAGCATGTCAAGACCACTATTGTAAGTCTGAAGAGTCAGCGTAGCATCAAACGTAACTCGGCTCTCGCCTTTTTTCGCCCGCTTGGTAGTGATTATGATGACTCCATTGGCCGCCTGGGCTCCATAGATGGATGCCGATGCCGCATCCTTCAACACCTGGATTGACTCGACATCATTGCTGTTAAGGATAGTACCCGGATTTTCACGGGTCATCACTCCGTCAATCACATAGAGAGGTCCGTTAGCATCGCCTCTGAATGATGAAGCGCCACGGATTGATGTACCGGTGCTGAGACCGCCCGGCGTACCGTCGGTAGTTATGTTCATACCTGCCACACGTCCCTGAAGCGACTGAATCACATTACCGGTGGGAGTGTCGGCTACATCCTTCATTTTCACGACCGAAACCGAACCCGTCAAGTCAGATTTCTTTTCAGCAGAGTAACCTACGACCACAACCTCGTCGAGGATTGCCGAGTTTTCGTCAAGATAGACTGTAAGTTCGGGCTGTGCTTTTACTTTCACGGTATTGTACCCCACATACGATATGGAGATTTCCGATCCCTCAGGGACGACAAGTTCAAATCTACCGTCAAAGTCGGTGGAAACGCCAGCCTTGGTAGCCAATGACAGAATCGAGGCTCCAATCAGGGGTTCGTCATCTGACTTTGAAATGACCGTCCCATGCACTGTGATGTTTTGTGCTTGCGCGGCTATTGCTGTAAGGAGCAGCAAAATTGCGCCAAGGAGTGATTTTTTCATGTTTGTTTTGATATTGATTTAGTTAAAATTTCTATCGCAAAATTAAGGTTATCGCAGTCAATCAGCTATAATGGTTGTTGCATCGGCTATCAAAATTGATTCGATGCACGATTTTTGATATAAAAAGCAATAAAAATTATAGTCACACAATCTATATCCGCAAATATACTATTGAATTCAATAGACAGCAAAAACCAATCAGGATTTAACATATTCCGGTTAAATCCTGATTGGCAAAATCGTTATCCTCCCGACCGGACGGTTTAAAACCGGTCAGCCGGCTTCATGTTTTATCGTGATAGTTTGTCGCGCAACTCCGACGGTGTCTCCCCGAAGGCATCCCGATAACATTTGGTGAAATAAGCCGGGGTCGAGAAGCCTACCTCATAGGCTATCTCACTTATCGACTTGTCGGAGCCTGTAAGGAGAGCGCGTGCCTGCTTCAGGCGCAGACTGCGAAACAGCTCGACAGGCGAATAATTGGTCAACGCCTTTATCTTGCGGTAAAACTGTGACCTGCCGAGCCCCATTTCAGAGGCGATAGTGTCGACACTCAAGTCGGGATTGCCCATCTCCGCAGTGAAAAACTCGATAAACCGGTTGTAAAACTCATTATCAATGTCATTTGACGCGCCCGTCACTCCCGGCGCAGGCAATGACGGCTTGGGGGCAACCGGGGCTTCCTGTCCGGAATGCCATATTTCCTTGATGCGCTTACGATTGGCAATCAGGCTCTTGCAACGGGCTTTCAACACTGCGCTGCTGAAAGGCTTCGCGACATAGGCATCGGCTCCGCTGTCGTAGCCCTTGACGCGCTGCTCGTCCATAGAGCATGCGGTAAGCATCAGCACCGGTATATGGGAGGTGGAAATCTCCTCCTTGATGACACGGCAGCACTCGAGCCCGTCAAGCACAGGCATCATCACGTCACATATAATAATGTCAGGCACATATTTAGTGGCGAGCCTTACACCCTCTTTTCCGTCGGAAGCGGTTATGATGTTGTAGTCATCTTTCATCAGCTCACCGACAAGCCGGAGTATGTCACGGTTATCATCTATGATAAGCAACAATGGCTTTTCTGAATCATGAACAATCTCGACACTGTCGACAGCGCCAAGCTCCGCACTCACATCATTCTCATTGATAAGCGGACAGGGCGTCACGGCTGACGCCTCGACATGCCTTACCGGAATCCTGACCGTAAACACAGAGCCTTTGCCGAGTTCACTCTCGGCTGATATCGTGCCGCCATGAAGCTCGATAAAAGCCCTGGCAAGCGAGAGCCCGATACCGGAGCCTTTGGGATGAATCTTATCGACCTGATAAAAGCGTTCAAATATGCGGTCAAGATCTTCCTTGCTTATGCCGTGACCATTGTCAGCAACGGAAAAAGTCAATTCACCGTCTCTGATGGATGAAGAGACGCGTATTGTGCCGTTGTCGGGTGTGTGCTTGAAAGCGTTTGACACAAGATTGAAAAACACACGCTCGATTTTTTCAGCGTCAATCGCCAGAATCATCTCTTCTTCAGGCATATCCACGATGAAACGTATGTCATGTTTTCTTGCCATCGACCTGAACGACTCGGCCCATTCAGTCATCATCTTGCTGAAATCCACCTCCGCCAGATTTACATCAAGCTTTCCATTTTCATATTTTCTAAAATCAAGTATCTGATTTATAAGCCGGTGCAATATCTTGACATTTTTATTGGCAATCTGCATCAGAGAGTGTTGCTGCGGAGTGAGATTAGGGGCATTGACCATCTGCTCGACCGGCTCTGCAATAAGGGTGAGCGGTGTGCGCAGGTCATGGGACACATTGGTGAAAAACACTAACTTTGACTGCGTTGCCACACGCAATTGCTCGTTGAGCGACTTCTGCATGTCACGCTGCTCCTCAAGCAGACGGTTCTGCTCAACGAGCTGACGCTGATGAGCGCGATTCAGCCAGAAAGAGCGCAACAGCAGGAATATCCATCCGAAAAGCAGCAACAGAATCACTCCGGCGGCATAAAACAACGAAGTCTGAGCCGAATGTTTCGACCAGTAGTCATCTACCTGTGATTTAAGCAATTTAATCTTGCCGGTCTCTTCTTTCAGCGACTCATTCTGCAGCAGCACTATATCTGCGTTAGTTACATCCACCGGCGACGCCACAGGCAACGATGTGACACGGTCATAAGGCTTTCCGTCGAGTATCGCGAGCGCAGTGCGTATAAGCCTGTGTCCCTCAGTCGGATACAGAAATGTCGCGTCTATTACAGAATCGGCGACCGCCCTTATGCCTATCTCAGGCGCAGCGTCAATACCTATTATTCGGGGTCTTATCCCGTGGCGCTCCGCCACTTCCGACACCCCTATCGCCATGCGGTCGTTATGGGCGTAGACAAGATCAACATCGGGATGCAGCCTGAACAATGAGTCGGCGACCCGGGAAGCGTCATCATAATTCCAGTCACCATAGGCCTCGGCGACAATACCGGCGCTGCCCGATTCTTCAAGTCCTTCAACAAAACCGTCATGGCGGCTTGTAGCAGGCGTCGAGCCTTTCAGTCCGCGGATTTCGATAATCTTAGCCTTGTCATTTACCAGATGGCGTGCATAATGGGCGGCGGCTTTACCGATAGCCTTGTTGTCAGCACCTTGAAATGCCGTGAAATAATCACCGTTGATGCTACGGTCAAAGACTATCACCGGGATTCCCGACTCATACACCTCTTTTATCACAGGGGTTATAGCATCGGCTACAAGAGGCGCGGCGATTATGATGTCGAAGCCATTGTCGGCAAAATAGCGTATGTCGTCAATCTGCTTCTGATTGCTGTCATCGGCAGAACGAATCTCGACCGCGACATTTTCATGAAACATCACTTCGCGGTTAATCTCGTCATTCATCTTCATGCGCCAGTCATCCTGACTGCACTGTGACACACCTATTTTATATACCTTTTCTTCATGGCAGGCTGCAACGGCGACTGTCAACATAGCCAGCACCATCCACACCAGATATTTTCTCATAATTACTTCTCGGTATTGATTTACACCGTAAAGATATTCATAATATCATGAAAAAGAATGCATTTCGTTATAAAAATCGGTCATTGCAACAATTTTGATACATAATGAGCGATTTTTTATAACCATTACCTTATCATTATATTAGTTTTGCAATACCAAAACGGATAAACCACAGTACTGATTTCGACAAGTGTAAAAAAGATTGTTTTTTTAGATTTATCTCAATTGTTAACCATTTAATGTTATTATAACGACATGAAAAAACTGAGCAAGACTGCAATTTCAGCCATCGCAATCACAGCGGCTCTCTCTGGACCGATGCAACTCAATGCGGCAGAAGAAGTGAAAATCGAACACCTTGGGACGAGGAACACTCTTGTGCGGGTTCCTGATGCAGGCAAATATCTGCTTCTGCCCGTCCAGGACTCCAATGATGACGCGAAAATCAACGTGCTGGTCGACGGCAAGCTCGACAAGACGATAAATGTAAGGCTTGCAAAGTCAAAGGTCGACTATTACGTGCCCTTTGACCTTACTCCCTACAAAGGTCACGACCTGGCCCTTACAGTAGTGACATCACAGGACCGCAGCTCAGTGCGCGAGGCAAAGGATGACGCCTGCTGGAGCAATCTCACGATAAGCGACACCTTCGACACCGCCAATCGTGAGAAATACCGTCCGCTCTTTCACCACACCCCGCTTTGGGGATGGATGAACGACCCAAACGGCATGTTCTACAAAGACGGTGTGTGGCATCTATATTTCCAGCATAACCCTTACGGGTCAAAGTGGCAGAACCTTTCATGGGGACATTCCACATCAACCGACCTTATAAACTGGGAGCAACAGCCGGAAGCGCTCGAACCCGACGGGCTCGGAATGATTTTCAGCGGCAGCAGCGCCGTTGACAGGACGGGTAGCGCCGGATTTGGCAAGGATGCCGTAGTCGCCATGTACACCTCGGCTGCCGAAAGCCAGATTCAGAGCCTCGCCTGGAGCGACGACAACGGCGCCACATTCACTACCTATCCCGGCAATCCGGTGCTGACTCTTGAATCGGAGGCACGCGACCCCAACATGTTCCGGGATGAAAAAAACAACCGGTGGGTGCTGACCCTCGCTCATGCACTTGAACATGAAATGCTCATATTCACCTCTCCCGACATGAAGACATGGACGCTTGAAAGCGCTTTCGGCAAAGGGATAGGAGCGCAAGGCGGCGTGTGGGAATGTCCCGACCTGTTTGAGCTGACAGTCGACGGCTCCGGCGAAAAGAAATGGGTGCTTCTCTGCAACCTCAACCCGGGCGGCATATTCGGAGGAAGCGCAACCCAGTATTTCGTAGGCGACTTCGACGGCAAGACATTCACCGCCGACACTGACGCAGAAGGCAACATCCCTACCAAATGGCTTGACTTCGGCAAAGACCATTATGCGGCAGTAAGCTGGAGCGACGCGCCCGACAACCGCCGCACCCTGATCGGATGGATGAGCAACTGGCAGTATGCGGCAGAGGTCCCCACCCTGCAGTTCCGCAGCGCCAACACTCTTCCTCGTGAAATAGGGCTGTTCAAGGCCGGCGACGGGCAGATTTATGCTTCCTATTCGCCATCACCCGAACTGCTCGCCCTGCGTGACCGCGCCGTCACAAAGAGCCGTGGTTTCAATATCGGGTCAAAGCCGCGCCGCATAGCCCTTCCATCGGAAAACTACGGTGTATGTGAAATCGTCATTACCCTCAACGGACAGAAAGCCGACAGCATAGACCTTGAATTGCAAAACGAGGCAGGCGAAAAAGTAGTGATGACCTATAACGTAAGCGGAAACTCACTGTCATTTGACCGCCGCAACAGTGGCGTGACCGATTTCAGCCACGACTTTCCCGCAATCACGACCGCCCCGACATTCAACAGCGACGGCAAACTCTGCTTACGCATTTTCATCGACCGTTCAAGCATAGAGGTGTTTGAATCCGACGGAAAGTTTGCAATGACCAACCTCGTATTCCCTACCAAGCCTTACTCTTCGCTATCTGTCAGCGCGAAAGGCGGCAAGGCACGTGTCGACGGCATCGAAGTCTACTCTCTTAAAGTAAAATAAGATTATACACCATTACAATTATAGCAAAATGGAAAATACCTCAGCCATGACAGCGACACGCAAAAGCTCGATGATGCAGATTATCCCCGTGATGTTATGCTTCTTCGCTATGGGATTTGTAGATCTCGTAGGCACCGCATCCAATTATGTACAGAAAGACCTCGGTCTTACCGACTCGCAGGCAAATCTGTTTCCGTCACTCGTATTCTTCTGGTTTCTCATATTCTCTGTGCCGACCGGCATGCTCATGAACAAAATCGGACGAAAAAAGACCGTTCTCATAAGCCTTGCAGTGACTGCCGTGTCGCTGATTCTGCCGGTCACCGGCGACAATTACTGGATTATGCTCGCTTCATTCTCCCTGCTCGGAATCGGCAACGCCATCATGCAGACATCGCTTAACCCGCTTGTCACCAACCTGATTACAGGCGATAAGCTTGCGTCGACCCTCACTTTCGGACAATTTGTCAAAGCAATAGCTTCATTTCTCGCGCCTATAATCGCGGCATGGGGAGCCACAACCCTGATGCCTACTTTCGGTCTCGGATGGCGAATGCTTTTCCTCATTTATGCAGCGATAAGCTTCCTGTCGATTTCAGTGCTCGGCGCAACCCCTATCGAGGAGGAACGCCCCGACAAGGCTTCGGGAGTAGGTGAATGTCTTAAACTGCTCGGCCGACCCTTCATATTGCTCTGCTTCCTCGGCATCATGTGTCATGTCGGCATAGATGTGGGCACCAACACCACAGCTCCCAAGATTATCATGGAACGCCTCGGGCTCCCTCTTGAAGAAGCCGGCTATGCGACCAGCGTCTATTTCATATTCCGCACGGCAGGCTGCTTCCTCGGAGCCTTCATACTCCGCTCCATGTCACCTAAAGTGTTCTTTGGATTCAGCGTCCTGCTCATGCTCGCAGCGATGGTCATCCTCTTTGCGGCACAGTCACTGACACTGCTGTATGTAGGCATCGGCATGATTGGATTCGGCAACTCCAACATATTTTCTGTAATCTTCGCCCAAGCGCTCACCTCTTCTCCCAAAGAGAAAAATGAAGTGTCGGGACTGATGATCATGGGACTCTTCGGAGGCACCGTGTTCCCGCTTGCAATGGGCTATGCAGCTGATTCAGTAGGTCAGGGAGGCGCTGTTGCCGTAATGACTGCGGGAGTCATCTATCTCCTCTATTATACCGCAAAAATAAAATCATCAAAATAACACAAGCATTAAATTCATAACATCATGAATGACATCGTAGTAGGAATGGGAGAAGCCCTTTGGGACGTACTCCCCGAAGGGAAAAAGATAGGTGGCGCACCCGCCAACTTCGCTTATCACGTATCACAGTTCGGGCTGCCCAGCTGTGTGGTCAGCGCCGTCGGCAGCGACGCTCTCGGCAAGGAAATTGTCGACAACTTCACCTCCAAAGGTCTCAACCAGCTTATAGCCGAAGTGCCTTATCCGACAGGCACGGTACAGGTCGAAATCGACCCGGCAGGAGTGCCGCAATATGACATCAAGGAAAATGTAGCCTGGGACAATATTCCTTACACAGCTCATCTTGAATCACTTGCAGAGCGCACAAAGGCGGTGTGCTTCGGCTCTCTCGCACAGCGCAACATTGTGTCACGCACTACCATCAACCGCTTTCTTGACGCGATGCCGCAGAACAGTGACAGCCTTGTGGTGTTTGACGTAAACCTGCGCCAGGGATTCTATGACAAAGAGATTCTATGCAACTCTATGGAGCGATGCAATATCTTAAAAATCAACGATGAAGAGCTTGTCACGGTAAGCCGCATGTTTGGCTATCCCGGCATCGACCTTCAGGACAAGTGCTGGATACTTCTCGGTAAGTATAACCTGAAGATGCTTATCCTCACCTGCGGTATCAACGGCAGCTATGTATTCACCCCGGGCAATGTATCGTTTCAGCCCACACCCGAAGTGGAAGTAGCCGACACCGTGGGCGCAGGCGACTCGTTTACAGCCGCTTTCATCGCAAGTATTCTGAAAGGCAAGTCGGTTGCCGAGGCTCACGTACGCGCAGTCAGGACATCGGCCTATGTATGTACCAAGCAAGGCGCGATGCCTGTATTGCCCCCGGAACTCACCGATTGAAATTACCCGGATTATATTTGACCCTTACCAAGCCCGGAATCTTTCCGGGCTTTTTTATTTAGCGTTTTTTATGTCGTGTTTAACATCTCGGCGGCTACAATAATTGTTATCTGAGAAAATAACAAAAAACAGAGATTACTATGACTTACGATGACGCAATTAAAGCCACACCCGTGACGCTTGTAGAGTTTTTCGCGACATGGTGTCCCCACTGCCGCAAGATGATGCCTGTGGTCGAGCAGGTCAAGGAACTTCTTGACGGCGACGCGACCGTCATTCAGCTTGATATTGATGAAAACAGGCAACTCGCCGGTCAGGTTGAAGTAGAGGGAGTGCCCACATTTATAATTTACCGCGACGGTGAAGAACAATGGCGCCACAGCGGTGAAATCGACGGCAACGCCCTTCTTGCCAAAGTACAATCTTACATGTAGAAGGCGATGGGAGTGCCTACGATATTCTCCCGGTTTCTCACAAGGATGGGCGTCCCTCACACCGACGCCTATTCCGACAGTGAGTTCCATAAAATGACCTTCAAGTCACTTTACGGACTGTCACACCTGCTCACGTCCTACGGCATAAAAAACGAAGGATTGAGATTTACCGACAAGTCGGAACTTACCCACCTCTCCACCCCCTTTCTCGCCCAGACTAACTCCGGAGTCTTTGTAATCGTCACTGACATCGATCCGGGAAGCCGCACCGTGCAGTATGACTCGCGGGGTGAAACACTAAATATAGACCTTGACGGATTCATCAACGCGTGGAACGGCATAGCCCTGCTCGCATTTCCTAATAACTGCTCGCGCGAACCGGGCTACCGTTCCCATCGCGCCACGGAATTTATCTCCTCAATATCTAAATATGCCCTTGGCGCAGCGGCTTTGTTTGTGATGGCATATTTCTTTATAATCCACCGTCTTTATGCCGATGTATCAACTGTGGCTCTCACTCTGCTTGACTGCGCCGGACTGTATTTTTCATTTCTCCTGTTGCAGAAGTCACTGAATATCCACACAGCCGCGTCGGAGCGGGTATGCGGCATTCTCGAACAGGGAGGCTGCGACTCGATAATGCAGATGAAGGTATCAAAACTCTTTGGCGTCTTTTCATGGAGCGAGGTAGGTTTCGGATATTTCGGTGTCTCACTCGCCACATTGCTTCTCTTTCCCCACCTGCTGCCTCAGCTTGCGCTATGCAATGTGTGCTGCCTGCCCTACACCCTGTGGAGCATCTGGTATCAACGCTTCCGCGCCCACCATTGGTGTACACTCTGTGTCGGCGTACAGGCGACACTCTGGCTGCTGTTTTTCAGCTATCTCGGCGGCGGATGGCTCTCGAAATCATTTCCGCTTCACGTCGACCTCGTCACGCTGATAGCCGTCTATATATTTACAGTCTTGTTTATCAATCAGACACTGAGAACCTTTAAAAACCTGCCAGATCATGAAAAAAATTCCGGAGCCTGAAAATATCACGGCAATAAGACTTAAACCGGCTGAAATGAACAAGATACACTTCGGCGGCAACGGCACTCCCGTAACACCCGCGCAGCTGGAATCGCCCGCAAAGCCTGCGTGACCCATCACGCCCCTCCCCGCCCCTATATTCAGCCGGCAATCACGCGGCAGCATATAATACAAAAAAGCAGCCCCACAAATTGTGGAGCTGCATAAGGGGAAGGGGTTTGCGCTTCAAGATGGACTCGAACCAACGACCCTCTGATTAACAGTCAGATGCTCTAACCGACTGAGCTATTGAAGCATTATTGGATTTATTAATTTACGTCTCTCCGTAAATTGCGATGCAAAATTACATCGTTTTTTTGAAATATGCAACTTTCCGGCAAAAAATATTTTCAAAAAAATCACACTTTACGTGAGATGACATAATCAAAGAGCGAGACAAATATGTTACGTGTCTCGGAATCAGGGAAATCCGATATGATTTCCACTGCCTCTGCACGCAGCTCTTCCATGCGCCGGTAAGCATAATCAATACCGCCTGCCTCCTTTGCAAACTCGATGAGCGTCGCAATCTCCGATGTCGACAGCATGTCGCGGCATGCAAGCTCCCTCATCTCGGCATGGCGAGGATGGTTGGCAAGCGACAGCGCATAAAGCAGCGGCAGCGTCACCTTCCCCTCTCTCAGGTCGTTGCCGGTAGGCTTGCCTATCGCGGTATCTTCAAAGTAATCAAATATATCATCCTTAATCTGAAAGCAGAGTCCGAAAAGATAGGCAAAACGGCTCAAGCGCTCTATATCGGCATCGGAAGCGTTTACAGAATATCCGCCCATCTTCACACAAGCGACAAACAGCGACGCCGTCTTGTCACCGATAATGCCAAGATATGACTTCTCGTCAAGGTCATGACCACGCGCCTTGTCAATCTGGTCAATCTCACCCAGCGAAAGAGTGCATCCAAGCTCGGATATGGTGTCGATTACCCGAAGGTCGCCGGTGTTGACCGCCTGCCTTAGCGAGGAAGAGACAAAGAAATCACCCACAAGCACTGCGATATGATTATCCCATATGGCATTTACCGTCGGACGGTTACGGCGCATATCCGTGTCATCGACCACATCGTCATGTATCAGCGAGGCGTTATGGAGCATCTCTATCGACGCAGCGGCGGAAATAGTGTTTGGAGTCACACCGCCAAACAGTTTTGCGCTCAGAATGACCAATATAGGTCTTATCTGTTTGCCTTTGGTTTTCAGATAGTTATTGACAATCTCATTCATCATTGCATTGGACGTTGCAAGCGTGTCAGCCATGCATTTGTTAAGCTGCATGATTTCAGGTGAGATAGTCTTTTGTATGTCGTCTAATATGGTCATGTCGGCAATTTGTGGTACAAAATTAGTAAAAGTTATAATTTATATCTAAATTTATGGTGTAATTTCTTGTTATAATAACCAAAATAGAGATTCATGGTTGAGAAAAAACTATTTCTGCTTGATGCTTACGCATTGATATACCGCGCTTACTATGCGCTGATACGCGCGCCGCGCGTCACGTCGAAGGGTCTTAACACTTCGGCTATATTCGGCTTTGTCAACACTCTTGAAGAAGTGCTGAAAAAAGAGACTCCGAGCCACATCGCGGTGTGCTTCGACCCCCACGGGCCGACATTCCGCCACGAGGCATATCCCGAATACAAGGCGCAGCGCGAGAAGCAGCCGGAGGACATAACCAAGTCAATCCCCTATATCAAGGACATAATACGCAGCTTCGGCATCCCCATAATAGAGATACCGGGATTTGAGGCCGACGACGTGATAGGCACCCTGTCACGCAAGGCGGAAGAAGCCGGCTACACGACCTACATGATGACGCCCGACAAGGATTACGGGCAGTTGGTGACCGACAGGGTGTTCATGTACCGCCCGTCGACAAAAGGAGCCGAAATAGAGATACGCGGGCCTAAGGAGATATGTGACAAATACGGCATAAGCTCCCCGCTGCAGGTGATTGACCTGCTCGCGCTGGAAGGCGACGCGGTCGACAATATTCCGGGATGTCCGGGTGTAGGAGAAAAGACAGCCATAAAGCTAATCAATGAGTGGGGCGACATAGAAAACCTGCTTGCCCACACTTCGGACCTGAAGGGAGCCCTCCAAAAGAAGGTGACTGAGAACGCCGAACAAATCAGGTTTTCAAAATTTCTCGCGACAATACGCACCGACGTGCCGGTCGATATCGACATCGCATCGCTCGAACGGGGAGAGATCGACACCGAGGGATTATCGGCAATCTATACGGAACTCGAATTCCGCACCCTGCTCAAGCGCCTGCCAAAAGCTCCCGCAGCGGAGTCATCACAGCAGGAGGCCTCAACCTCCGGCAGTCAGCCGCTGATGGGGTCACTATTTGATGATTTCGCAGCAGAGCCCGCCGCCGGGCTCAGGACTCTCGACCGGGAGAGCCACGAATATACAGAGCTTACCGACGACGAGGCAATCAGAGCGGCAGTGGCAGAAGCCGCGGGACATGCCGTAATCGGTGTCGCCGCTTATTCAGTCGGCGCTGAAGACATGACATCAAAATGGTATGGGCTCGCATGGTCCACCGAAAAAGGCAAAGCATTTTATGTCGCAATTCCGGCAATGCCCGACGAGCGCCGTGAGCGCCTCGCCATGCTCGCTCCTCTTTTCACGTCAGGAGCCACAGTCGTGAGCCATGACATCAAGAGAGAGATTCTGTTACTGCGGCGTGAAGGCGTTGAGTTTACGGCGGAATATTACGACACCTCGGTAGCCCATTATCTGCTTGAGCCGGAAATGAACCACGCGTTGCCGCGTGTTGCCGCCGCTTACCTCGAATATCACACACTTGATTACAGCGAAGGCGACCGACTCCGCAAAAAAGGCGAAGCGCTTCCTTCAGGTGAAGAGACGACCAGAATGTGTGAAATAGCCGATATAACCCGACAGCTCCACGACATCCTGTCGCGACAAATCAGCGAAAACGGGCTGTCACATCTCATGACCGACATCGAGCTGCCTCTCATTCCGGTGCTCGCCGACATGGAATGGACAGGGGTGAGAATCGACATCAACGCGCTTGCCGAACTGTCGCGCAATTTCACGGCAAAACTGCATGAAATGGAGCAGCGTGCCTACGAGCTTGCCGGAGGACCATTCAACGTGGGTTCCCCCGCCCAGGTCGGAGAGGTGCTGTTTGAGAGACTGAAACTTGACCCCAAGGCAAAACGCACAAAACGCGGAGCCTACTCGACGACAGAAGAGGTGCTTGAAAAATATCGCAGCGTTCATCCTGTAGTCGACCTCATCCTTGACATACGCGGCATGCGCAAGCTGCTGACCACCTATATCGACGCGCTGCCACAGCTGATCAATCCCGCGACAGGCAAGATACATACAACCTACAACCAGACAGTCACAGCCACAGGCAGAATCTCGTCGGCAAATCCCAATCTGCAGAACATCCCTATCCGCACCGAGGAAGGAAAAGAGATACGCAGGGCTTTCATCGCCGACAACGGCGACCTGCTTATGAGCGCCGACTATTCACAGATAGAGCTGAGACTCATAGCCGACATGAGCGGCGACAAGGACATGATTGACGCTTTCCTCTCCGAAGCCGACATTCATCAGGCGACAGCCGCAAAGATATTTCACAAGCAGCTTAATGAAGTAAGCGAGGAGGAGCGGCGCCGTGCAAAGACAGCCAATTTCGGCATAATCTACGGCATCTCGGCATTCGGACTCTCACAGCGGCTGCGCATACCGCGATATGAAGCAAAGGAACTTATCGACGGATATTTCCGCACCTATCCCCACATAAAGGAGTATATCAGCGAGTCCATCGAAAAGGCTCAGCGCGAAGGATATGTGTCGACTATCATGGGGCGCAAGCGCATGCTCCCCGACATCAACTCCGGAAACGCGGTAGTGAGAGGATATGCCGAGCGCAATGCCGTCAATGCCCCGATACAAGGCTCAGCCGCCGACATCATCAAGCTTGCCATGGTCAATGTGGCGCGCGACTTCAAGAAAGCGGGACTACGCTCCAAGATGATAATGCAGGTCCACGACGAACTTATATTCAACGTAGTGCCGGCAGAATTGGACACAGTAATGAAGATTGTGACCGACGACATGATGAACGCCTACTCGGGAAGGGTGCCGCTCGTCGTGTCGGCAGGCACGGGCACCAACTGGCTTGAGGCGCATTAAGACCCCGCTATAAACTCTTTACTGTCGTCAGGTGTTGTAATCATTAGAAACTCTCTAATTGACAAAAACATGAAATACAACATCATTGACATCGAGGGCGTGGGCGACTCTTATGCCGAAAAGCTGAAAGCCGCGGGCATAACCACAGTCGACGGGCTACTTGAGGCAGGAGCGACAGCGAAGGGACGACAGTCTATCGCGGAGACTACCGGAATATCGGAAAAACTCATATTGCGCTGGGTCAACCATGCCGACCTGTTCCGAATCAACGGCGTAGGTCCGCAGTTTGCCGAACTGCTTGAAGCGTCGGGCGTAGACACAGTAAAAGAGATGCGCCACCGCAATGCGGAAAATCTCGCAGCAAAAATGGCTGAGGTCAACGAGCAGAAACATCTTACCCGACGCACACCGTCGGCAACAGAGCTTCAGAAGATGATTGACGAGGCAGCCGCTCTTGAACCCAAGGTAACATATTGACAGCACATGACCTGTCAATTGTGAAAATTAATTCAATCAGTTAAGAATCATCAAATATCGCCGCTTGTCTAAGGATAATCGGCGATATTATTGTTATAGTATCAAACATTGACCCATATATTTAGATAATTGCTAATCTATGAAATTGCACATGTAAAAAGTCGAAGGCGCACCTTTCATCCCGGGCGCGCCTTCTTCGTCTTTATGCATGAGGCGGGTGTCACACTGAGGTCATCTTATCATTGTCACCGGGTGGCACCGTGTCAACATCTTTAAACAGTTTGTCAAGCACCTTCTCCTGAAATCTCTGCATGATTTCCCAGAAGTTGGGGACAAAGAGAGTGCCGAGAAGAGCGTTCATCAACATGCCAAACACTACAGCAGAGCCGAGTGCGACACGGCTTTCCGCGCCCGCACCGTGGGCAAACATCATTGGCATCACTCCGAAGATGAAAGCTATGGCAGTCATCATGATCGGACGGAATCTTATCACTCCGGCATCTTCCGCCGCCTGACGCAGGTCAACACCTGTGCGCCGGAAATATGTAGCATACTCGACAATAAGGATGGCATTCTTTGCCGACAGTCCGAGCAGAAGTATCAGACCGATTTGAGTGTATATGCTTATGCTCTGCCCCATGATTATCGAGCCGATAACCGTACCGAGGATAGCCACCGGCATTGACAGTACCACGGCTACAGGGTCGGTCCAGCTTTCATACTGTGCCGCGAGTACAAGCAAGGTCAATATGATGGCAAAGGCAAACACAAGAGTAACCGTGGTGCCTGCCTGAGTCTCCTGATAAGCCTCTCCGGTCCAGGCATAGGAGTAGTTGGCGCCGAGAGTCTTGTCGACAATCTCCTCCATAGCCTTTATGCCGTCGCTTGAGCTGACTCCCTTGGCAAGATTGGCAGTGATGGACGCAGTGCCATACATGTTGTAGCGCGACGCCGAGGGCTCGCCCATGACAGGCACAATAGTGGTAAACGATGCAAACGGCACCATTTCACCGTCAGCGTTACGAACACTGAGCCTCAACACATCATCTATGTTGCCGCGTGCATTGTCATTACCCTTCACGGTGACCTGGTAGACACGCCCAAACTCCGTGAAGTCATTTACATAGCTGCCGCCCATATAGGCTCCGAGGGTAGAGAATATATCCTCCATCATCAATCCCTGCAATTTCACCTTATCCCGGTCGATGTCGAGCCTGTACTGCGGCACAACGCCCTGATACAGACTTGTCACTGAAGCTATGCGGTCATCGCCCTTCACAGCCTCCTGTATACTTGCAATCGCCTTCATCATCTCCGATGCGCCGAGATTATTTATATCAAGCAACTGCATTTCAAGACCCGATGACATGCCGAGACCGGGAATCGTCGACGGGTTGACCGAGAATACAATCGCCTCCTGATAGCGCGAGGCAATCTTCCCTACGCTGTCAATCATCGCAAATACACTTTGACCGGCACTCTTGCGTTCCTTCCACGGCTTCAGCACTACGAAAAGCGAACCCATGTTGGATGATGCGCCGCCTCCCATGAATGAAAATCCGGAAATAGCCATCACGTCAGCCACTTCTGGCAGCTCCTTTCTTATCTGAGCCGACAGGTCGTCAACCACCTTCTGAGTCCTTTCAAGCGAAGCCCCCTCGGGCAGCTGTATAGACGACATGAAATATCCCTGATCCTCCTGCGGGACATAACTTGTAGGCCACATCAGAAATGCCACCACTCCCGCCACGGCAATAAGCACGTATAGGCAGAGCGACCATCCCGCGTGACGGAGCATCTTCCCTATGCTTTTCTTATAAAGATTCTCCACCGCATTATATCCTTTGTTAAATATACGGTAGACCGGGTTTTTAGTATTCTTGTTACGCGGCGTCAGGAAAAGCGCACACATCGCCGGAGTAAACGTAAGCGCGTTGAATCCGGAAAATGCCGTCGACACCGCGATTGTCAATGCAAATTGCTTGTAAAGCTGTCCGGTAATGCCACTGACAAATGCCGTGGGGATAAACACGGAGAGCAACACCAGCACCTCGCCTATCACCGGGCCTGTAAGTTCCTGCATCGCTTTTTCAGCGGCCTGACGGCGCGACAGCTTCCCTTCGTCGACAAGACGGGCACAATCCTCCACCACCACAATCGCGTCGTCGACCACAATGGCTATCGCCAGCACCAGTCCGAACAGAGTCAGGGTGTTTATGGTAAATCCCATAAGCTTCATCACGGCAAACGTGGCGATGAGCGACACCGGGATTGTGAGCATCGGGATTATCACCGCCCTCCAGTTTTGCAGGAATATAAGGATTACGACCATGACTATGAGTGCAGTCTCCACAAAGGTGACAAGCACCTCCTCGATTGACGCGGTGACAAAATCTGACGTGTCAAGCACGACATTATACTTTACCCCCGGCGGGAAATACTGACTGAGGCGGTCAAGTTCGGCACGCGCGGCCTTTGATACGGAAAGCGCGTTGGCGCCCGGCAACTGCTTTATGCCAAGCAATGCCGCCGGCTTTCCCGACACGAGTGTGGTAGCCGTATAGCTCTGGCTGCCGAGATCCACTTTTGCCACATCACGAAGACGGAGGATTCCGTCACCGTCAGTGCGGATTACGATATTGGCAAACTCATCGGCGGTCTGCAGCCCGCCACGCGACGTGAGAGTAAACTGAAACGCATCCTTGCTCTCATTTGGCGCGGCTCCCACCTCACCTGCCGAGACCTCCATATTTTGCGAGCGTATTGCCGAATAGACGTCATCAGGCGTAAGCCCCCTCACTCTCATCAGTTCCGGGTCGAGCCATATCCTCATGCTGTATTCACCGCCGCCAAACGCCTCAACTCCACCTACGCCCTTGACTCGCGAAAGCGCGTTAACAAGATTTATGTTGGCATAGTTGGTAAGATACAACGCGTCGTAGCGACCGGTGCTGTCACCCTCGACCGAGCAGAAAAGCACTATATTGGTCGACTCCTTGTTGACTGAGATTCCCTGTTCCTTGACAGCGGTAGGCAAAGTCGCCTCCGCCTGGTTCAGACGGTTTTGCACATTGATTGCCGCCTGGTCTACATCAGTTCCAAGCTCAAAGGTGATTGTCAGCATGTAACTGCCGTCAGAGCCCGAGTTGGAGCTCATGTAAAGCATATTCTCCACTCCGTTGACCTGTTCCTCGATAGGGACTCCGACCGTACGCGCCACTGTCTCCGCATTTGCGCCGGGATATGAAGCCATGACGCTCACGGTAGGCGGAGTGATGTCGGGATACTGAGCCACCGGCAATGACTTTATGGTAAGCAGACCGGCGAACACCATTACAATCGCAAGGACTGTGGCAAAAATCGGGCGGTCAATAAAAAATTTAGAAAACATCAGCTTTATTTTTACTTTGTCATGACTGTCTTTACCTGCATCCCGTCGCGCACTTTAAGCATTGCCGACGTGACATAACGCGAGTCTCGCGATATGCCCTTGGTCACGACACGCAACGAATCATGATATACACCCCCTACCTCGACAGGAGTGTAAACCACCTTGTCAGAGTCATTGACCACATAAAGATACTTTCCAAGCTGGTCGGTCCCGATTGAGGCGTCTTTTACAAGGATGGCGGCGGAGTCAGTGTCATAAGGCAGATTGACCGTGACATACATGCCGTCACGCAATTCACCGTAAGGGTTATCGACAGTGACTTTCAAGTTAAGTGTACCTGTCTTCTTGTCAATGGTGGGCGACGTGTAGAACAGGTCGGCGGTATATTCATGAGGGAGCTTTTCCTCAAATTCAAGCGGGACCTTATGATACAATGCCGCCACATCAGGATTGCTCTTCGACCCCATCATACGCTCATACTGTGAATCCTCTATGGCAAACGCCACCACAAGGGAGGAATCGTCATATATCTGCGCAAGCGTGAACGGCGAGCCTTCTCCGTTTATGTAATTGCCTACATCGACTGTCGACGAGGTTATATGTCCCGTGAATGGAGCCCTTACGGTGCAATAGCCGAGATTGGCATTGGCGGTGCTGAGTTCGGCGCGGGCATTCTTTATAGCCGCCTCAGCCTGCTGCATGTTGCTTTCGGCCTGTATGACCTCCATGCGCGACACGGCATCGCTCTCAAAAGCCTTTTTCATGGCCTGAGCCTGCTTTGACGCGTAATCATACTCGCTCTCCGCTGTGGCGAGAGCCGCCTGCGCCTGACGCACGGCGTCGTTATATTTGGTCGGTTCTATCGTAAACAAGACGGCTCCCTTTTTTACAAGACTGCCGCTGTCATAGTTTTTTGACAGCAACTGCCCGTTTACGCGTGCGACAACATCGGCTGACGCGTTTGCACTGGCATAGCCCGGATAAGACTTGTAAAGGGTAATCGAGTCAGTCACCGGCAACGCGACATCGACAGTAAGCATCCCTTCCTCTTCCTTCGCCTGCTTTTTATTACTGCATGAAGTAGCACCGCCGAGAGCAAGACCGGCGATGATAAGTCCTGATAAATAGCTGTTGTTCATAATCCTATGCAGATTTTAATTATTTCCATTCATGTCATCTACACTCCATCCGCCGCCGAGCGCACTATACAGTGATATAAGCGCTGTTATCGCATCGCCCTGCGCCGCGACAAGCGAATTGGTATTTTCAAGAAGGTTAAGCTGCGATGTCACTACATCGTTAAACGGGTTAAGCCCTCTTTTGTAAAGGTCAAGCGACAGGTCAAGCGACTTACGGCTGTCATTGACCACAGTGTCAAGCACTTCTATTTTCCGCAGCGTGGACAGGTAGGTCGATATCGCGTTGTCGACCTCCTCAACAGCCGTCATCACCGTAAGGTTGTAATTGTCTATGCCTATAGCCATCTGCTCGCGCGCCGACGCCACGTTATATTTTCTCGCAAGACCGTCAAAGACAGTCCAGCTAAGAGTCGGGGCTATGGTATATGTAAGACTGTTGTTCTTGAACGTGTTGTCAAGCCGGCGGGCACTCGTGCCTATCGAGCCGTTGAGCGTAAGCGTAGGCAGGAAATCCTTCTTTGCAACGCCGAGAGCCGCGGCATAGCCGGCGAGCTGCGCCTCAGCCTCGACTATATCGGGGCGACGCCTCAACAATTGGGCAGGCACCCCCACAGGCACAAGCTGATTATAGTCGGGCAGCTTGCGCGAAGGCTCAAGACGGCTGTAGATTGAGTCGGGATATACGCCAAGCAGTATAGCTATGCCATTGATAGTGCGGTGTATCGCCGATTCGAGTCCGGGTACGGAAGATTTCGTTGAATTATAGACAATTTTTGCCTGAGTCACGTCAAGCATCGACGCAAGTCCCGCCTCGTGGCGCGCCTCGGTTATCTTCAATATCTTCTCCTGGGAAGCTATATGCTCCATCGCCACTTGCCATTCAGCCTGCCACACACGAAGCTGTATATAGTTTTTCGCAATATTGGCACACAATGATGTCATGACAGCTGCATACTCGGCTCGCGTTGCATCATAAGCCGACTTCTGCTGCTTTGCCTTCGCCCTGATTTTGCCAAAAACATCTATCTCCCAGCTCATGTCAAGCCCCAGCGTGAAATAGTCGTCGACAACGGCGTCGGTCATCACTTCGCCCATAGCCCCTGAACTGCGGCTTTTGGTCCAGCCGACATTCAGCCCTATATTGGGGAAATATCCGGCACGCACCGAATTGAGCGACTGCCGCGCCATGTTAATGCGTCTCGCCGCCATTATGACATTGTAATTGTTTTCCACTCCTTCAGCTATAAGAGAGTCAAGCACAGGGTCATCGAAGTGGCTCCACCAATTGTCGTCGGTAGGCACCGACTGATTGAAATGCTCGTTATATGACCAGTGGTCAGGAATTGAATCATTCAACACCGTCTGCGCGGAAACGAAAGGAGCGCAAAAAGCCCCCATGACCGCCAATAGCTGAAACGTGAACAGTCTTATTCGCATAATAATAAAATCAATCAATATGTATAACCCCCCGCCAAGCAAAGTGGTTTACTTCATTTCACAGCTATTTAATCATATTTAACGGCATGACAGCAATGTCAGGGCTGTCGACGGCAAGACGATAAGGCAATTTTCAGGCTACGGGGAGAATAAGAGTGTATTTTTTACACTTTTTTCTCCCTTTTTACATCCTGTGCTGTGGATTTTATTGATTTTGAGTTATATTTGCAAATATTATAGCTTATACCAACTTTTTTATCATGAATATCACAGCACGCATTCTTGCCACGGCGATGTGCCTGACAGGAATAAATGCAACGGCAGCCGACCTCGAGTTAGACCTCGGGAAAAAGGGCTCACCGATTGCACCGACAATGTACGGATTGTTTTTTGAGGATATCAACTATGCCGCCGACGGAGGTTTATATGCCGAAAAGGTCAAAAACCGCTCGTTTGAGTTTCCACAGGCTTTTACCGGATGGACTGTAGCCGGCAATGTGGAATTGCTCTCCGACGGGCCATTTGAGCGAAATCCTCACTATGTGAGGCTGAATCAATCGGGACATCCCCACAAGCACACCGCACTTGAAAACGAAGGCTATTTCGGAGTGTCATTTGAAAAAGACAAGGACTACAGGTTTTCAGTATGGGCGCGCGCGATTGACACCGACACAAAAATACGCGTAGAGCTTGTCGACCCTGCAGCCGACGGCGAAACCCACGTCATGGCTCAGCAGGTGATAACCGTAGCCCCGGGTGAATGGAGGAAATACACCGCTGTCCTGACACCGGCGGCGACTGTTGAAAAAGGCAGGCTGAGGGTGTTTCTATGCCACGGGGAAGGCGCCGTCGACCTTGAGCACATATCGCTCATGCCCGCCGACACATGGAAAGGTCGCGAAAACGGATTACGCGCCGACCTCGCACAGGCTCTTGCCGACACTCATCCCGGTGTGTTCCGATTCCCCGGTGGATGCATTGTGGAAGGAACCGACCTGAACACCCGCTATCAGTGGAAAAACACCGTAGGTCCCGTCGAAAACCGTCCGCTCAACGAAAACCGCTGGCACTATACCTTTGCCCACAGGTTTTATCCCGACTACTACCAGAGCGGCGGACTCGGATTTTTCGAGTTTTTCCAGCTCTGCGAAGACATGGGTGCGGCGCCGCTTCCGGTAGTGAGCGTAGGACTCGCCTGCCAGTATCAGAACAACGACGAGGCATGTCACGTAGCAGTCGACAGCCTTCAGCCCTATATTGACGACGCCCTCGACCTGATTGAATTTGCCAATGGCGACACCACTACCGTCTGGGGCAAGGTACGTGCCGACATGGGACATCCCGCTCCTTTCGGACTGCGCTATATAGGCATCGGCAACGAACAATGGGGCGAGGAATTTATCGTTCGCCTCAATCCGTTTATCAAGGCTATACGCCATAAATATCCCGAGATAAAGATCGTAGGCTCCTCAGGTCCGAAGCCCGACGGCAGTGACTTCGACATGCTGTGGAAAGAGATGTCACGCCTCGGCGCCGACCTTGTAGACGAGCATTTCTACCGTCCGGAAAAATGGTTTGTCTCATCAGCCGACCGCTATGACTCCTATTCGCGCAAAGGTCCGAAAGTATTTGCCGGTGAATATGCCTGCCACGGCGACGGAAAGAAGCGCAACCATTTCAACGCCGCCCTGCTGGAAGCGGCATTCATGACCGGACTTGAACGCAACGCCGACATAGTGGAGATGGCGACCTATGCACCGCTTTTCGCCCACGTGGAAGGATGGCAGTGGCGACCCGACATGATATGGTATGACAACCTGCGCTCCGTAAAGACAGCGAGCTACCACGTGCAGAAACTGTATTCCGACAACAAAGGCACTCACACCGCAAAACTTACCGTCGACGGAAAGCCCGCGACAGGCGACAACGGACTCTATGCCTCGGCAGTCAAAGATAATGCCGACGGCAGCTACATCATAAAGGCAGTCAACGTGAGCGACAAGCCTCTCGACCTTAACCTTAAAGTAAAGGGGCTGAAAAAGGGAGTCGTCCCCGACTCGGTGACCGTCACAACCCTGCATGCCGACGATGACGCGGAAAACACCCTTGACCGCCCCCGACTCATCGAGCCGGCTGTCGAGCGGATTGCTGTCGATAACGCTGCCGACTGGACGACAGTGCTGCCGGCAAAGACATTTGCCATCTACCGATTTACATCCAACAAATGACATTAAGATACAACCAATCAACCAAAAACGACATGAACAACATGCTAAAAACATGGGCAGGCGCGGCGATGATTGCGGCACTTGCCATGCCTGTAGGCGCAAAGGAAAATTTTACCATCTCGCTTAACCCGCAAGATTCCGCTCCGGTAATCTCACCGGAGATTTACGGACAATTTGCCGAACATCTCGGACGCTGCATATATGGCGGCATATGGGTAGGCGAAGACTCCCCGATTCCCAACACTAACGGCTACCGCAACGACGTGCTTGAAGCGTTCAAGGCGCTACAAATCCCTGTGCTGAGATGGCCGGGAGGATGCTTTGCCGACGAATATCACTGGGTCGACGGAATCGGACCGAAAGAAAACCGTCCGCGCATGGTCAACAACAACTGGGGCGGGACAGTGGAAGACAACAGTTTCGGAACCCATGAGTTTTTCAACCTGTGTGAGATGCTCGGCACCGAGCCTTATCTGAGCGGCAACGTAGGCAGCGGTTCGGTGGAAGAGCTGGCAAAGTGGGTCGAATACATCACCGCCGCCGACGGACCTATGGCTAAGGCGCGTAAAGAAAACGGACGCGAAAAGCCCTGGAAACTGAAATATCTCGGCGTCGGCAATGAGAGCTGGGGCTGCGGAGGCAATTTCACCCCGGAATATTATGCCGACGTGTATCGCCGTTACCAGACCTATTGCCGCAACTTCGACGGCAACCGCCTGTTTAAGATCGCTTCGGGTGCAAGCGACTATGACTACAACTGGACTGAAGTGCTGATGGACCGCGCCCGCAACAACATGGACGGCATCTCGCTCCACTACTACACCGTGACCGGCTGGAACGGCAGCAAGGGAGCGGCTACCAAGTTCAGCGACGATGACTATTACTGGACTCTCGGCAAGTGTCTTGAGATAGGCGACGTGATGCGCCGCCACTGCGACATCATGGACAAGCATGACCCCGACAAGAAGGTGGCTCTGCTCGTCGATGAATGGGGAACATGGTGGGACGTGGAGCCCGGCACAAATCCCGGACACCTCTATCAGCAGAACACAATGCGCGACGCGATGGTAGCGGCGCTATCGCTCAACACATTCCACAACTTCGCCGACCGCGTGAAGATGGCAAACATCGCCCAGATTGCCAATGTGCTGCAGGCGATGGTGCTCACCAAAGATGACAAGATGGTGCTCACCCCGAGCTACTACGTGTTTAAGATGTATATACCTCACCAGGGCGCAAAGCTTATACCGCTTACAGTCAACACCACCTACCGCCAGACATCAGACAAACGCCTCGTGCCCGTAGTGAGCGCGACCGCATCGGAAAAAGATGGCAAGGTGACTGTGTCGCTCGTCAATACCGACCTCAAGGAAGGATGTGACGTGGCAATCCCTCTCGGCGCCATCAAGGGCAAAAAGGTGACAGGTGAAATACTGACCGCCGCCGACGCCCGCGATTTCAACGACTTTGATTCGCCTGAAAAAGTGACATTGAAGCCATTCACAAAGGCTAAAATCAGCAAGGGCAAGCTTGACGCTGAACTCCCGCCGATGTCAATCGTGACACTCACTATCGAGTAAACCACCTGGTTCTAAATAAAATACGCGGGCGCCTCTTGTTAAGGGACGCCCGCGATTGCATATTTTATACTTCAAAAAACTTATTTACCGTTTATCATTTAGTCTTGGCGAAAGTACATTTTTTCTTATCCGGAGTTATTGTCTCTTCAAGCGGTAGTCACTTCCGTCAAAAAAGATAACCAACTCGTCGCCATCAATATAGTACGGTCTCGGCTCAATGTCATCATCATAGATTTCATCGGGCTCATCAGCGAATCGGCCCACAATTGAAATCAAAAAGACTTTTGTGCCATAGCCAAATTCATCGTCATCAACAAAATTATATGACGACAACTTATAAGCACCGGTGAACGACCAGCTATATTCAGGGTAGTTAGCATCCTCGCCTTTAGCCGTCATCTTGCCGTCGGCAGTAAATGTCATTGTGACAACTTCATCTCTATTGTTGCTACTATTGTAGTCATATGTACCGACCCAAGTACCGACGAGGGCATTTGAACCGGCATCGTCATCATCGTCGTCACCACAAGAGGTAAAACCTGCGCAGCAGGCAATTACCAGCATCATTGCAAAAAATTTAAACTTTTTCATTGTTAAAAACTGATATTTAATTAATTAATAAAGTAGCCATATCTACCGCCCGGCTCATGTCATGGCAGAATGAATATCAGTCACATGAAAAGATAGAAATTCCCGACATGTAAAGCCTCATCTGCATCGCCTGATAAGGAGGGCGACACAAATTGCAGCTCTGCAAGACGGGACACAGAGAATCATAAAAATCTAATTATAAAGGAAGAAGAGCCGTCCCATCACTTTCTCCACAGCCATACAGCCGGGCGAATTGCCAAGGTGATGTAATCTTCCTACCGGAACATGTCCGGTTTGCGTTGCAAAGTTATAAAAATGATTAAAATTTAGTAGCCTCACATGTGTTAACAAGAGTTAATGACATCGTTAAAAAAACGGTCCCTGCATTGCTTGCACAGGTTTATTGCCCGGGAACCACATAGCTGTAGCATCGTAATAGCCTACACGAGGGAATCAATGTCAGAATACGCCCCCATTGCCGGTGTGGCTTGCGTTTATGCAAAAAAGCGTGGCTGCCGGGCAGGCAACCACGCTCAAACTATCTATTACGAAAAGATTAGTCGATAAGTTCGTCAGCCTTGTAACCACCCATTTCGCGGATAGCGTTCTTGAGCATTACATACTGCTCGAATAGGTTGTTGACGGGCACTTCGTCGGTAGTATAGTCGTGCATCGGGCTCTTGAGGAAGAAGCTCAAGAAGCGCTGGATGCCGTAACGTCCGCTACGTGCTGCAAGGTCGATGAGCAAGCAGAGGTCAAGACAGAGGGGAGCTGCGAGGATAGAGTCGCGGCAGAGGAAGTTGATCTTGATCTGCATGGGGTAGCCCATCCAGCCGAAGATATCGATGTTGTCCCATCCTTCCTTGTTGTCATTGCGCGGGGGATAGTAGTTGATGCGCACCTTGTGGTAGTAGTCGGTGTAAAGGTCGGGCTGCTTTTCCGGAACGAGGATTGACTCAAGAGTAGAAAGCTTGCTGACCTCCTTGGTGCGGAAGTTGGCGGGTTCGTCAAGCACGAGACCGTCGCGGTTACCGAGGATGTTGGTAGAGAACCAACCTGCGAGACCGAGGCAACGTACACCGATGATAGGAGCGAAACCTGACTTAACAAGAGTCTGACCGGTCTTGAAGTCCTTACCTGCGATAGGCATCTTGGTCTTTTCGCAGAGTTCCCAGATAGCGGGGATGTCAACGGTAGTGTTGGGAGCGCCCATTACGAAGGGAGCGCCTTCGACGAGTGCAGCATAAGCGTAGCACATAGAGGGAGCGATGTGCTCACGGTCGTCATCCTTCATAGCCTGCTCAAGGTCAGCGAGCTTGTAGTGAACCTTCTCGTCAACCGGCACATAAACTTCGGTAGAAGCCGCCCAGAGCACAACCACGCGGTCGCAGCCGTTTTCAGCCTTGAAGTCGCGGATGTCCTTACGGAGAGCCTCAACCATTTCCCAGCGGGTCTTGCAGTCCTTAACATTGTCGCCGTCAAGACGCTTTGCATAGTTGTGGTCGAAAGCTGCCTTCATCGGGACGATCTTTTCAAGCTCGTCCTTTACGGGAAGAATGTCTTTTTCTTTAAGAACCTCGCAGTTCATAGCCGACTCGAATGCATTGGCAGGATATACATCCCATGCACCGAATACAACATCGTTCAGATCAGCCATAGGCACGATCTGATTATATTTGAGATATTTCTTATCGGCACCTTCGCCCACGCGCATGATGTCGTACTGGGTCATTGAGCCAACAGGCTTTGCAAGTCCCTTACGAGTCATCAAAACACCAGTCATAAAGGTAGAACTAACTGCACCAAGTCCTACCACGAGAATGCCTAATTTACCTTCGGCTTTCTTAACGTCACTTTGATTCATGATTGTGATAGTTAAATTGTTTCTATTTTTTTACGGTTATATTCTTGATGAATAATTGTCACATCCCCCGATGATTCAAGGGAAAAACGTGTAAAAGTAGTTGTTATTTTTGAGATGTGAAAAGATTTTTCAACTAACTTTCTTTATATTTTGTGAAATTTAGCTAAAAAATATCGGTTTTAGCCAAAATAGCTAAATTTTACACCTTTTAGACCAATTTTATGTTAACAGACTATAACGCTACCTCAAGCAATTCTGACAACTTTCCGATGATAGACGAATGCATTACAGCGTCTTCTTCGGCAGTCCAGCCCTTACCCTTGATCCAAGCGACCTTGCAGCCTATAGTCTCGGCGGGCACTATGTCCTTTTTATAAGAGTCGCCGACCACAAGCACCTCTTCGGGCTTCATGCCGAGAGCCTCGACACCGAGCCTGAATATCTGCGGGTCGGGCTTCCTGACCCCGACAACAGCACTCTCGATAATCTTGCGGAAATATTTCAGCAGTCCGAAATCGGCAAGCACGCTTTCCACGTTGCCGTAGAAATTGCTTACAAGCACGAGCGGATAGCGGGCCGAAAGCTCGTCAAGCACAGGCTTAGCCTCCTCCACACACTCTCTTGCCGCGTCATAGCAGTACATCGCTATATCGGGGGCAAGGAGCTTGATTTTGGCAGGGTCAATCTTGCCGTTGTCGGCAAGCCAGGTCAGCTCGATGACCATTTTCTTGTAAAGCAGGTCATAGAAATTGTCATCGGGCATTATATGGGGAGTCTTGGCAAGCTCGCGTTCGGCAAATACGTAAGCCTCCCTGAACACTTCCTTGTCAATCTCCACGCCTGAAGCCTGATAGCCGGCCCATATCACCTCGCTCCAGTGGGTGCCGCGGCTGTCAATCGTCCCGCCGTAATCAAATATTATACCTTTTATATCTTTAATAGAGTCCATCCTTCAACTGCTTTGTAAAATTACGGCATATGCGCTCATGTCGCACACACATATATATAAGGAGTATATTAAGCACCGTCAGCTCAAACGCGAAGTAGAGCCAGGGCATCTTCAGAAATAACGAAGTGAACAGGGCGATAGTTCTCCAGTTGAACGAGAGGATATTGGTATATTTCATCAAAGGCAGACTCTCCTTACGGAAAGCATCGCGGAATGACTGAGGAATCTTGCCCGAGGGGAAGCGATTGTGGAGTTCGGCGCGCAGTTCCTGCATGCGGCGTGTATGTGACTCCTGATTGACAGTATAGTTGGTATAAAATGTCAATGTAAGCTTCTTCCAGAAATCATGTTTCCATGACAAAGATGCAAGCTTCTCCTTGAGGTCGCGCGCCGATTCAAGCTCGCTGCCCTCCTCTCCTTTAAGGAAATAGAGATGAAACTGCCTGTAATAGTCGGCACTCGCCGCCTGCTTCGCATGACAGATACCTGTCACCACGGCAACCACCCATATCACCCAGGGATGGGAAGAGAAAAACTCGGAGGTCATATTTTCCCTCAGGCATATCGCCACATATATGGTGGCAAACCATATATCGCCGGAAAGCCCGTCAAGTATCCTTCCTATGCGCGAATACTGCTTTGTCATACGCGCGAGCTGCCCGTCGGCAGAGTCAAACGAGTTGGCCCACACAAGCAGCAGCATACCGACAACGTTCATCCACATGACAGGGTAGTAGAACATCACCCCGGCGCCTATGCCGAGAAATATCGAGGCTATGGTGATAGCATTGGGCGTGACGCCAAGCTTCTTTGCAAGGCAAGCCCACATGTAGCCTATCGGGCGATAGAAGGCGAGGTCGATATGCTCTTCTGTGTCCATTGACTTCAATGTGTCGCGGTAGCTCACATTTTCCGGTACGGTAGCTTTTATTTCGTTATCCATCAGCGATTTATTTTCGGTCCTTTATTGTCGAGAGTATGCACTTTGCGATATGGGGCGCTGCATCCATGCGGCAGGGGGCGAAACTGGGCCAGTCATTAAAGTCGATGATGCGTATATCGCCATCGGGACTGACTATGCAGTCGCCGCCGTAAATCTTGACATCAAGCACCTCGCTTGCACGCTGGCAGATGTCACGCATGTGTTTCTCGTCAAATTTTATGCCCGTCGACTTGCCGTTGATAGCCTCGTGGCCATATTTCGAGTGTCCCTCGTCGAAAGGATAAAACCAGAAGAAAAACGGAGTGCCCTGCACACCATAGAACTTGATAAGGTCACCGACAAGATGACGGTTGATGACCGCGCGCCTGATGCCACGGAGAAAATATTCCTGAAGCACTTCCTGCGCTTCCTCGGGATGACGCACATAGCTGACATCCTCCTTATGCATGGCGTGAAAATCGCCGCGCTTAATCCAGCACTGGGTGAATCCCGACTTTTTCAGCAGAGCGGTGACCCCTTCGTCAGTGTTCACCATCAGGCTCTCGGGATAAGGTATATTGGAGCCGAGAAGTATGCGGGTCATGCGCTCACGCGTACAGTTTTCTATACCGTAGCCTGAATTAATCACGAGAGCACCCTCATCCTCACGCTTCTGAAGGAGATGAATCGATTTCATCTCACGACACATATTGATAATAATATCTTCCTTGACATCTCCGGCGATAAACTGGTCCTCGCTGTAGATGTTGACCTCACATCCCCGCTTGCGGAGATGGTCGGCAGTGGCATTGAATATTGCGGCATCATTGCCGATATGATTAGGGGAGTATGCCCCTGCCCTCATTATGCCGGCTATCTTTATTTCAGCCATATTTATTGTTGTGTTGATGATTGGTTTTGAAAATCACGGAATCAGTCACCGTTGATAAATGACTCCGCTGTCGCTATGTCACCCGCGTGGTCCACATCCACTATCTTTTTAAACGGATAGGCACGCAGACGCAGCCCCGACTCCACAAGCGCCCGCTGGTAATTGCGCATGCGGCTCACACCCTCGTTCATGCAGCGGTCGAGCACATCGAGCGCGGGCGGTGTCAGCCCGTAGACACCGCCGGAGATATATTTCACCCCGTCAAATGCGGCGTCGCGGAACGCAGTGATGTACATATCGTCGTCGACATCTATGTAAAGCGGCTTTTCATCATCGATAAACGAGGTCACAGCCATGCAGCCGTCGGCATCACCGCTCGCCTCAAAAGCCTCCACGTAATCACGGAACTCATCTTCGCGGAAGATTGTGTCAACAGTAGTCAGCACAAATTTACCATTGTCGGGAAAAGCCCTGCTCACCTCCCAGAAGGAGTGCATGGAGCTTGGCGTGGACTTCACGACAAGATGCAACGGGACGGGAAGCTCAAGGCTCTCTATAAACTCCCTGACCTCAGTCATCTGTTCATTGACGATAATCGAGAGAGACTCCGGATTGCACTTCATCATGATGTCGATGAGGCGTTTTATCATCGGCGTCCCGTTAAGATGCACCAGCGGCTTGGGCAGCAGCACACCTTCCTGGGCAAGGCGGGAGCCTTCTCCCGCAGCAATTATAGCATAGTTCATCAGTGAGTGTATATAGGATTAATCGTGGTCGCTGTCATCCTTGGACAGGTCGAGCACCACATTATCTTTGCTCTTATCAAAATATTGCTTGCGCAACGGACTGCGATAGGCATAATCGTAGTCATTGCGATGACGGAACACATCTATAGCCATATAGATAGCCTCGCGCATCGACTCCTCCGACGCCTCTCCCTTGCCGGCGATGTCAAAGCCTGTGCCATGATCGGGCGAGGTCCTGACAAAGGGCAGACCCGCAGTGAAGTTGACTCCGCTCTCCATGGCGATTGTCTTGAACGGCGCAAGCCCCTGGTCATGATACATGGCAAGCACGCCGTCAAATTTCATGTAGGCCTCGGAGCCGAAAAAGCCGTCGGCGGCATAGGGACCGAACACAAGCATCCCTCCTTTTGCAGCCTCTTCTATAGCCGGGGCTATAACCTCCTGCTCTTCTTTGCCGAGCAGACCGTTTTCACCGGCGTGGGGATTCAATGCAAGCACTGCGATACGGGGTGCCTGTATGGCGAAGTCGCGGCGCAACGAGCGGTTGAAAATAGAAAGCTTTTCAAGTATAGCCTCGCGGGTGATGGCACCCGACACCTTGGCTATGGGCAAATGGGTAGTCACGAGAGCGACCCTGAGGTCACCGCTGCACAACACCATAAGGCTCTTGTCGCCATCGCCCACCGATGCTTCAAGATATTCCGTGTGACCGGGGAAGCGGAATGTGTCGCTTTGTATTGAGTCTTTGTTGATGGGCGCAGTCACGAGCACGTCAATGTCGCCGTTGCGCATGTCGGCAACCGCACGCTCAAGCGCTATGAAAGCGGCTTCGCCGGCAGCCTTTGACGCCACTCCCGGTTCAATCCGGGTGTCCTCGGGCACAACATTTATAATGTTGACCTCGCCATCCTTTACCTCCGAAGCCGAAGCCGCAGTGTACATGTTGAACTGCGGCAGGTCGGCGCCTTTGCGATAGTAAGCGGCTATCTTTGCCGAGCCATATATGACAGGTGTACACAATTCTGTCATGCGGGGATCCTCAAGCGCCTTGAGTATCACCTCATATCCTATGCCGTTAATGTCGCCATGCGTGATGCCGACCTTAATCTTTCTATTATCTTTCATTATGAATTATCCAAATTATCTCGCTAAATTACAAATTATCCCCCACATACACAATTTTTCACTTTTGGAGTGAATACATCCAGGCAATCTCGTCGGCCCAGATAGTGTCGTCGGGGGTTTCGAGAATCAGAGGGATATTGTCAGTGCGCGGGTCATTCATGATAAGTTCAAACAGCCTCGCCCCTATCGCGCCTTTACCAAGGCTCTCGTGGCGGTCGACGTGAGAGCCGACGCCCTTCTTGCTGTCGTTGATGTGCATTCCGCTGAGATAGCCCTGCCCTATAGTGCGGTCAAATTCCTCCCACATAGCTTCATAGCCCTCATCGACGGCAATATCATATCCGGCGGCAAAAGTGTGGCACGTGTCGATACACACCCCTACCCTCGACTTGTCGTTAACTCCGGCTATTATACGGGCGATCTGGTCAAATGAGAATCCCAGATTACTGCCCTGGCCCGCCGTGTTTTCAATCACCGCCTTTACGCCTGAAGTCGCGTCAAGAGTGATGTTTATAGACTCGGCTATGCGGTCAAGGCATGCCTCCGGGTCAATCTGGTTAAGATGGCTCCCCGGATGGAAATTCAGCATCGTGAGCCCGAGCTGCGAACAGCGCATGAATTCATCAAGAAACGCCTCGCGCGACTGCTTGAGCTTAGCCTCGTCGGGCGAGCCGAGATTAATCAGATAGCTGTCATGAGGAAGTATGCACTCGGGTAAATACCCGTTTTCCCTGCAATTTATCTTAAAGGCTTCCGCCTCCTTCTCCGATATAGGTTTGCTTGTCCACCGCGACGGGTTACGCGTAAAAAGAGCAAACGCCTTTGCCCCTATCGCTTTTGCATTAAGCGGCGCGGAACTTACTCCCCCCGCCACTGCAACATGTGCTCCAACATATTTCATAATCGTTCAATATTCATTATTTGTTTAACCAATACAAAGATAATCACTTTTAGCCAAAAGGCGGAGTGACATAATCAAAATGAACCGCAGGTTGTTATAATAAATACTAAAACACCTATCCATATGAAACTTACCGAGAGGGACAAAAAAATCATAAAGCGTATATTGTACATCCTTGTGCTTGGATTGTCGCTGGGGCTCATAGTCTACATCTCCATCGACACATTCACCGGTGTCAATTTTCTGGAAAACAAGAACTACATGACATTCCAGATGTGGGTATGCGTCGTGTTTATGATTGACTTCTTTGTCGAGCTCGCTCTCGCCGACGACAAGTGGAAGTATGTGCGCCACCGCTGGTTTTTCCTCCTGCTCTCCATCCCCTACCTCAACATCATCAACCTGTGGCACATAGACTTCTCGCCGGAAGCGCTATATTTCATCAGGTTCATCCCGCTCGCCCGGGGTGCCCTCGCGCTGGCGATTGTAATCGGCTACATGACCGACAACGCCCTGTCATCATTGCTGCTATCCTACATATCCATCACCTTGTCGGTAATCTACTTCGGAAGTCTCATATTTTTTGAGCTTGAAGCACCCGTCAACAACATGGTGCCCAATTACGGCGCGGCGCTTTGGTGGGCGTTCATGGACGCCACGACCATAGGCAGCAACATCTATCCGATGACCGTAGTCGGGAAAATACTCGGTGTAGTGCTCGCGGGAATGGGCATGATGATGTTTCCGCTCTTTACCGTCTACATCACCAACTGGGTACAACGCTACAACCGTCGTAACGCTCCGGCACTGTTCAATGCGGAATTTTCCGACAGCGCCCCCGACCCCGACAACATGTGACCCGGCACAGCCCTGCCGCCGCCCGCAATCCGGAAGCTTGGTTGATTTTTGTCCGCCTATTAAGCTGATTATGTGAGAAATTTGTCATATCTTTGCGGTGAATAACTTTGCGCAATGGCATTGCGCACAGGCTTTCAGCCGACCTGCGCTAAGGTTTCACTCGCGAATGTTATTTGTACTTGAATTAGACACAAGGAGATTCTGCATTATCCGCATTTTGAGAATTGCAAACAGATGAAAACGACAGACGATTTCTTCATACCTGATAATGAGGTCAAGCTCCCAGAAGAACTTGACTACAGCCGTGTGTCGGAATATGTGAGGTCGGCAGAGGCTTTTTCCCGCTCCACATATCAGAGCGTCTATATCATCGACTATTTCAAGCAGAATTTCCTGTATGTGTCGCCAAATCCGATGTTCCTATGTGGATTGACACCTGAGCAGATGATGAAACTTGGCTATCGTTTCTATCTGGAATATGTGCCGGAAGATGAACAGCAGTTTCTAATAGATCTGAACGAAGCAGGGTTTTCATTTTATCAAACGATTCCGGTTAATGAGCGTAAGGACTGGTACATCTCTTATGACTTTCATATACTTAACGGAGGAAAGAAGATACTTGTGAATCACAAACTGACCCCTCTTGCCGCAACCTCTGACGGTCGTATATGGCTTGCTCTCTGCGTTGTGTCAGCATCTACCCACACATCTCCCGGTCATATTGAGATGCACCGTGCCGGTTCTCCTGATTATTTTGAATATAACCGAAACACCCGCAGATGGGATAATCGGCAAATGCCGACTCTTACCGATGGGGAAAAGGCTGTGCTCACTCTGTCAATTCAGGGTTACACCATGTCGGAGATTGCCGACCGAATATGTCTGTCACCCGACACCATCAAGAAATACCGTCAGCGCATATTTGAAAAACTGGATGTACGCAATATCTCCGAAGCCATAGTTGCCGCTACAAACAACAAGCTACTCTAAATTTTTGCATAAATAAAATCGTGGAAAATGCTTTACCTCGCGTCCGACAGCGATGTTGGCTGCAATCCGCGCGCATATATGCGCTGCGGTTTTAAGTGCCGCATGGCTTGTCAAGCCGTTTCTAATGTCGGGCAATGAATCACGCAACCACTCGCAACCCTCTACATTCCAAAATGCACAATAACCTGCCATATATGTTGCCGCCAATTGCCTAAGCTCAGGTTTGCATAGCAAATTTCTTTCATCTTCGGGCATAACAACGATAACACCTGCTCCATTTACAAAATCGAATGGCAATATTAAAGGGACAGTCGCAGCCTTTGATAAACAAGAACTGCCTTCATTGACATTCTCGGCAATAACATCAACATTACTCGGCATAGGCATTTCATCAGAGCGAGATATTATTTGAATGGACTCAAAGCCCAACTGTTGAAGTTCGGTCCTGATGCTGTCAATAAACTCAGTCGCTCCTACGACTGCTATTCGGCAGTCTGCTATCCGATGTCTTTCTTCGCTTGTCATTGGTGCGTATTTAATGACGACTCATTAGATCGATGTATTCTTGTAATGTACACATTCCCATTGAGGCTCTACGCGTATTAACATTTTCAGGTTCAAATATGGGAGCCGGTACAAATACTCCATTTTCATCAATATTTCCTTGAGATCCATATAACTGCAACTTGCCGGACCAACAGGCAATCCTATCCTGCATTACTGCTATAAGTTCGCCACGGATTTTCCCTTTATGTGCCGCTGCTATAAATTTAGGCAGATATTTTTGTTGCAGTTCAAGAGAACTATGCTGTATTACAGCCCAAAGGACTTCATTCTCCTCTCCAAAATCCAAATTGTAGTTCTCCAATATGTCGAATACCCGTATAAGATTTATGCTGTCATTATGCCATATTTCTCGGCCTATCTGCTGATGCAAAATGGTGTCCTGAGGATGTTCCTGCCAAGCAGTAACAATTCTGTTGCGGGGTTCCTGATCTAATTTGAGTATTTCTTTCAATTCAGCCCGTATATCATTTGTTTTCCTGCGATATTCAATTTGCAATCCGGCTCTGTAATTGTCAAAGACAATATCCCTTCTACTGTCAATCCAGTTAGCGAGAATATCATCATAAGTATGGTCAAGGAGATTGCCTTTGCTCGTCCAATACCACGGTTGAAAACCCATTGAAGTTGTTTTAGGAGTCGTGGATTGGAAAATATGCAGGCAAGCCATAGGTATTGAGCCATAATGCAATTTATCCACAACGATTAGAGTACCATTCCTTTTATCTTTATAAGTATTGGAATAGATTTCATAAGGTTTTCTATCGCCTTCGTGTATATCATCATCCCATACCCATGAGGTTCCCGGAATGGAATCATTAAGATTAAAGGAAACAGCAGCAGGCTTGACATCACGATAATTTTTTGGCAACTCCACCCACATTGTATTTTCCAGTGGGGCATAGAAATATACAGTGCTATTTTCAAGACCGCAGACTTTCAGAATACGGGTAATATATTTTCCTGCATCCTTGTGAATTGATAAAGAATCGGCACAACTGATGAGAGTCATTGCGGGATTAAGGGCATGGGGCCCAAAGCTGAACCTTAGAGTAGAATCGGAGTTTATAATATCGCCTACGATTCCGGAGAATGACCATTTTTCATTAGAGAATGTAATGGGTTTCGGGCTCGAACACGATGTTATCCATAGAATTGACAACATCAAAAGTATCTTCACTATATTGTTCATAATATCTTGGTTTAATCTGCTGCAAAATTAGAACTATAACACCATGCGTACCATACCCAAAAGTGTATGTTTTCACTCCGAGCTTCATTTGGACATTTGCCGCTGTCCCTGTAAAACTCATTCCAACATGGAGAGGACAAGAGTATCAGGCGACTTCAGTAGGGGCGACTTCAGTTAAGGAAGCAATCCGAAGCGGCGACAAAAAAAATAGCGCGGCAGATAGGCAATATGTGGAGCGAAATTGTTATATTTGCAGTTTAGATTGACCAAAATAAAGTAATATGGGAAGACTTGTAGCTATCGTAGGACGTCCGAATGTGGGCAAATCCACTCTTTTCAACCGACTGACGCAGACCCGTACGGCGATTGTCGATGACACCGCCGGCACCACCCGCGACCGCCAGTATGGCAAGGTTGACTGGTGTGGTAAGGAATTCTCAATAGTCGACACCGGAGGATGGGTTGTCAACTCTGAAGACATCTTTGAGAGCGAAATCAACAAGCAGGTGCATCTTGCCATTGAAGAAGCCGACGTGGTATTGTTTGTCGTAGACGCCATGAACGGAGTCACCGACCTTGACGATCATGTCGCCAACATATTACGCCGATCTAAAAAGCCGGTCATCCTTGTCGCCAACAAGGTCGATTCCGGCGACTGGATGTACAATGTACCGGAATTTTACAAGCTCGGACTTGGTGAACCGTTCCCCGTATCGTCGGCAAACGGTTCAGGCACAGGCGAACTGCTTGACGAGATTGTCAAAGACCTCCCCGAAGAAGACACCGAGGAGCAGAATCTTGAAAAGATACCGAGATTTGCAATCGTAGGTCGTCCCAACGCCGGCAAGTCATCGATAATCAATTCATTCATAGGCGAAGACCGCAATATCGTCACCAATATCGCCGGCACCACCCGCGACTCGATATATACGCGCTACAACAAGTTTGGATTTGATTTCTATCTGGTCGACACTGCGGGCATACGTAAAAAAAACAAGGTCAACGAAGACATCGAGTATTACTCAGTCATCCGCTCGATACGTTCAATCGAGGCATCTGATGTGTGCATTCTCATGATTGACGCCACTCTCGGCATCGAGAGTCAGGATGTCAGCATATTCTCGCTTATCCAGCGCAACAAGAAAGGGCTTGTAGTCTGTGTCAACAAGTGGGACCTTGTAGCCGATAAATCACAGGCTGCGATACGCCACTTCGAGGATGCCATCCGCAATAGATTTGCCCCCTTTACCGACTTCCCCATAATCTTCGGGTCGGCACTTACAAAGCAGCGCATCTTCAAGGTGCTTGAGACAGCGGTAGACGTGTATAAGAATCGCCAGCGTATAATCCCGACATCACAGCTCAACACCTACATGCAGGAAGTGATAGGCGCATATCCGCCGCCCGCAAACAAGGGTAAATACATTAAAATCAAGTATGTGACCATGCTTAAAGAGCAGATTATACCTACTTTCGTGTTCTTCTGCAATCTGCCGCAATGGGTCAAAGAGCCCTACCGCCGCTATCTTGAAAACAAGATACGAGAGAAATGGGACTTCTCAGGCACACCTATAAACATATTTATGCGCGAAAAATAAACTTACGCGCGACATTTTACTAATAAATACATAATTATGACATTTGAACAACTGGGGGTAAGAGACGACCTCCTTAAAGCCATACATGAGCTGGGATTTGAATACCCTATGCCCGTGCAGGAGAAGGTGATACCCCACCTGCTCAACGAGGATGGCGACGTAATCGCACTCGCACAGACCGGCACGGGAAAAACAGCGGCATTCGGGCTCCCTGTATTGCAACGCACTGACACATCGAGAGATGTGCCTCAGGCTCTTATCATCGCCCCCACACGCGAGCTATGCCTGCAGATAGGCAGCGACCTCGCCGATTTTTCCAAATATATCAACGGACTGAAAGTCCTCCCCGTCTACGGAGGCTCAAGCATCGAAAGCCAGATTCGCTCTCTAAGGAAAGGAGTGCAGGTGATTGTAGCCACCCCGGGACGCCTTATCGACCTCATCAAACGCGGCGTCGTAAAGCTCGGTGACGTACACACAGTCATTCTCGATGAAGCCGACGAAATGCTTAACATGGGATTTGTCGACGACATCAACGACATCCTCAGTCATGTGCCTGAAAACCGCAAGATGCTCCTTTTCTCGGCAACCATGCCCAAGGAGATTGCTAAAATCGCGGCAAAATACATGCACAATCCGCAGGAATTTGTCATCGGCACAAAAAACACCGGAGCCGAGAATGTGCGCCACATCTATTATATGGTACACGCACGCGACAAGTATCTCGCGCTTAAACGCATAGCCGACGATACCCCAAACATATACGGCATCGTGTTCTGCCGCACACGCAAGGAGACTCAGGAAATCGCCGACTGGCTTATACAGGATGGATATAACGCCGACTCCCTGCACGGCGAACTTTCTCAGGCTCAGCGCGACATGGTGATGAAGAAGTTCCGCGACAGGGTGTTACGCATACTTGTCGCCACCGACGTTGCCGCTCGCGGTCTTGACGTGAGCGACCTCACCCACGTGATAAACTACGGAATCCCCGACGACATTGCCACTTATACCCATCGCTCGGGCCGCACCGGCAGGGCTGGCAAGACAGGAGTGTCGATAGCGATCATCCACTCGCGCGAACGCGGAAAGCTCCGCGATATCGAGAAGCGCATCGGCAAGACATTTGAGCGCAAGGAGGTGCCTACCCCCGCCCATATCATCGAGAAGCAGCTGTACAATCTCGCCGACCGTCTTGAACGGGTGAAAGTCGACGATGACGAAATAGGAAAATATCTGCCCGGAGTGCTCCGCAAGCTCGAATGGCTGTCGGAAGAAGACCTTCTCAAGCGCATGCTGTCGCTGGAATTCAACCGTCTGCTCGAATACTACAAGGATGCTCCGGAGATTGACTTCATCGACGAGAAACCGCGCAAGGAGCGCAGGGAAAAAGAAAAGCCCCGTTCGCCGGAAGAGAAAGACCGCCGCACAGCCGACCGCGGAATGGCACGCATATATGTCAACGCGGGAAAGAATGACGGATTTTTTGCCGGTAATCTCATTGACATACTCAACCACGCTATTCATGGCCCGCGCATCGATGTAGGCAGGATTGACCTGATGCCCGGCTACTCGCTTTTTGACGTGAAAAAGGCTGATGCGCGTAGAGTTGTCGAAGGCCTCACAGGCACTGACTTCGTGGGCAATAAGCTATATGCCGAAATCGCCGATCCCGAAAAGGACTATTCACGCGCGTCGTCACGCCGAAAGCCTGAAGGAGAAAAAGCCTCAAAGAAAGAGAAAAAAGAGAAACACGGCAATTTCGACAAATTCAAGAAAAAGAAAAAAGGCGGTGCAGGACGCCGCTGAAACTCTCAACACTCTCAATACCCCCAATCCTCATGAAATCATTACAGACCCGATTTATTGCGATAATGTTGCTGATAGCCGCCGGTGTACCGGCGGCTGTAGCCCGCATTACTGCCGCCGGCGCGTTTGCCGATGCTCCGGCATCAATGTTTCCGTTGCTTGACCGCAACACCCGACTTGACATGATTGACTACTTCAACAGCGGGTCGGCTACCGCGTCAACCAATGCCATGCAAGGCAAGTCGCGGATAACCTCGCTGACACCCGATGACATAAAGATTGCAATGACCGATGCATCGGCCTACCAGATCTCCATATTACCGTCGGGCAACGACACCATCATCGCGGTAATACAGACCGTAGCCACACCGGCTCATGACAGCCACATAAACTTCTATTCGCGGTCATGGCAGGAGCTTAAAGGCAACTATTTCACGCCGCCGGTCATGAATGACTGGCTCTCGGAAAGCGGCAAAAAAAATGACGGCGAAGTAGCCGTGATGGTTCCATTCATGCTTGCCGAGTATGTCTACGACCCGGCGACCGCCACCCTTTCACTCACCAACAATCTGAAGGAATTTCTGTCGCCCGACGTCTATCAGCTTGTAGCCGACTATCTGTTGCCGTCAATCACCTACAAATGGGACGGAAAGCGCATGAACAAAGTTAAATAACCCCTGCGTGGAATCGCTCTCACTCCTACAGCTCAACAAGCGCATAGCGTCGCTTGTCATGACCCCCGCGACTTCCAATGTATGGGTCACGGCTGAACTTAGCGATGTAGCTGTGCGCGGAGGCCACTGCTACATGGAACTACTTCAGAAAGACCCCGCGTCGGGAGCGACCGTGGCAAAGGCGAGAGGAGCCATCTGGGCAAATCAGTTTGTCAGAATCCGCTCCGACTTCTATGCCGCCACGGGACAAGACTTCTGCACCGGACTTAAAGTGATGGTCAGGGCATCGGTATCCATGCATCCCGTCTACGGCATGTCGCTTGTGATTAATGCCGTCAATCCCGATTACACGATGGGCGACCTCCTGCGCCGTCGCAACGAGATGCTTGCCCGCCTGAAACAGGAGGGAATCCTTGACCTCAACCGCAGCCTTGAATTTACAGAGCCGACACTGCGCATAGCCATAATCTCGGCAGAAGGCGCGGCGGGCTATGGCGATTTCATGAATCAGATTGCGGGCAATCCGCTGCACCTGCGCTTTTCCACGCGACTATTTCCCGCGGTAATGCAAGGTGACAAAGCCGCACCCACAATCATATCGGCGCTCGAAATGATTGCCATGCAGCAGGATGACTGGGACTGCGTGGTAATAATCAGAGGCGGAGGCGCCACAAGCGACCTTCTCTGCTTTGAGGACTATAACCTGGCGGCACACGTCGCTCAATTCCCCCTGCCGGTGATTGTCGGCATCGGTCACGAGCGCGATATAACCATATTGGACTACGTGGCATGTGTGCGCGTAAAGACCCCTACGGCTGCAGCCGAATGGCTAATCTCACGCGGCAAGGCGTCCATCGACCGTCTCGACCTGCTCGGACAGCAGATAGCCAATATCGCGCGCGAGCATCTCTCCGGATGCAAGGAACAGCTCGGACTCATGGAGGGACGCATGCCGACACTCGCCACATCAATGATTGAGCGTGCCAAAGCCAAGATTGAACGCCATTCACTTGCCTTACAGCAGATAGCATCCCGTCACATCGCTCCCCGCATGGCAGCTCTCGACACAATCGAGTCATCGCTCAACGTACTGACTGCCACTACCATACAGAAGCGCTCGGCACGCCTTGACGCGCTTGCACAGATGCTTGACGCACTGTCGCCACAAGCCACTCTCAGACGCGGTTACTCAATCACGCGTGTCGACGGAAGAATTGTCACTAAAGCCTCCGACATACCGTCAGGCACAGTGATGACAACCACACTTGCCGACGGTGAAATAACTTCAGTAAAACAATGATTTAACTTCTACCATACATATCGCAACATGATACAACAGCCCACATTCACCCCTGTATCGGAAATATCCTATAATCAAGCGATTACCGAGCTTGAAGAGATAATGAAACGCATGCAGAGCGACGCGCTTGACATCGACCTGCTCGCGGCTTACACCCGCCGCGCCACAGAACTGATCGCCGAGTGCCGCCGCAGGCTTACAGCCACTGACGAGGAACTACGCACAATCCTGTCCTGACCCGAGCAACCGGAATGAACGCAAGAAGCGAAGTAGCGGTAATAAGGCACGTGACCTGGATAGGATTCTGGGTAAACGCCGCACTGATGATTCTGAAACTCTTTTTCGGATTCTGGGGTCACAGCGACGCGCTCGTCGCCGACGGTTTTCACTCGTTCAGCGATTTCGGCACTGACTTTATTGTGCTGATATTTGTAGCCGTTGCCTACAAGAGCGCCGATGCCGACCATCCCTACGGACATGGCAAATTTGAGACATTTGCCTCGCTTCTGATTGCATTCGTCCTCCTTGCCGTAGCTGTAGGCATCGGCTGGGGAGGAGTCTCGACCATACTGTCGTTTTACCACGGTGAAGCGCTGCCGCGTCCCGATGTGTGGACAATCGTAGTGGCAATCATGTCAATAGCGGCAAAAGAATGGCTATACAGGATGACAGCGGCAAAGGGCAAGGCGATAGGCTCGTCAGCCCTTATCGCCAACGCATGGCATCACCGCAGCGACGCTATATCATCGGTGGCGACACTTATCGGAGTGTCAGGTGCTTATTTCCTCGGAGTCAAGTTCAGAGTTCTCGACCCCATAGCCTCAGTTCTCATAGGTATCTTCATTGCATGGTCAGCGATAAAAATCGCCCGCCCGTCAATAGACGAGTTGCTTGAACGTGCCCTTCCGCAGGAAGAGGTCGACAACATCCGCGACATCATACTCTCCGTGCCGGGAGTTCTCGGTCTGCACAAGCTCAAGACCCGACGCGCAGGACACTCCGCGATAATAGACGTCGACATAAAAGTAGACCCCGACATCACCGTTACGCAGGGTCACGACATAGCGTCGCGTGTCGAACACACAGTCAGGACTCGCTGGCATCAGGATATAATAATGTACATCCACGTCGAGCCGTTTAACCCCACCGCCACATCCTGCAATTTATAGCCGGCTGCGGTAATAGCTGCGGTAATAAAACTTAAAAACCGCGCCTCACCGCTGATTTATGACGGATTTTCAGTAATTTTGCAGCAGAAAATCCACCGAGTGCTTGCTACCTCGTAAAAAACAAGAATTATGAAACAATTGACTACCGAGCGTTTCTCGCTCCCCTTTCTTCTGTTGACGGTACTGTTCTGTGTGTGCCTCATCATCGCCAATTTAGTAGAAATCAAGACTGTGTCGCTTGGCATAGTGACTGTCACAGCCGGCATGGCGGTATTTCCCATAAGCTATATCATCAATGACTGCCTCGTGGAAGTGTACGGTTTCCGCAAAGCGCGGCTCGTCATATGGCTCGGATTCTTCATGAATCTGCTCGTGACACTCTTACTTCAGCTTGCCATCCTGCTACCCGGCTCTGAAGCATGGACAGCCCAGAGCGAGATGGAGGCTATATACGGCAATGTCCCGCGCATACTTGCCGCATCGTTTCTTGCATTTATATGCGGCTCCATCGCAAATGCCTGGGTAATGAGCCGCATGAAAGTAAAATCGGGAGGAAAGCACTTCTCGGCGAGAGCCATCATAAGCACCCTCTGGGGAGAAGGTGTAGATTCAGTCATTTTCTTTCCGATAGCCTTCGGAGGCATACTCCCCATAGCTGACATTATCGAGCTGATCGTAGCGCAGGCTCTTCTGAAGACTCTCTACGAGATATTGATACTCCCGGTGACTATACGCGTGGTCAAGCGGCTCAAAAAGGTTGAGCAAACCGACACCTACGACACCGACGTCACCTTTTCGCCCTGGTAAATCAGCCTATATTAAAGCTGCCATTTTCATAATTGGCGAGCGACGTGCGGAGCGAGTCGACCATAATGGCACACACTTCAGGCGGGCTGAGTACAGTGATTTTCGGTCCATAAGACAGAAGTTCCTGGATAAAGTCGGGGGTAATCTTTATTTTGTAATAAAATATAGAGTAGGAATCGTGAATCACCTCTGTCTGAGAGTGATGCAACGGAACCGACCGGAAATATTTTGCCTGTCTCGGATCGGTGCGTATCGCCACATGCTTCACCATCCCCTCGTCAAATATTATGCCGTAGCTGTCACGGAAATATGCCTCGGCATCAAAGTCGTCGGGAATGACATAGGTAGCCGGAAGCAGCCGCGAATTGCTCATGCGGTCGAGGGCATAGGTCTTTATAGTGTCCTCCTTTACATTACGCCCGGTCACATACCACCGCTGCTTGAATATCTTTAAGAAATAAGGCTCAACCACGATGTCGTGGGTAGGGTTGATGCGCGAGTAAGGATGATAGCTGAACGTAACCTGACGCTTCTCCTTCATGGCATCCACCACTACAGGCAGATGCTCGCGCGCCGACGGCACTTCCTCAAGGAAAATCTGTCCGCCGATATGACGCGCGTCATTGAGCAGATTGCCGACCGATGCAGAGTTGAGCAACCAGTTCATAACGCTGTCATCATGCTCGTTGTCTTGTTCGATATAGTATTCAAAGGTAGACTGGTTGCACTCTATATTTATCTTAAACAGTTCTTCGATAGCGTTGCGATAAGAGTAAAATGTGCGCCTTGGCAACGGCTCGCCATTGGAGTAAGGTGAACGCACCCAAAGTTTATTTATCTCCTCGCGTGATATCGAGCCATAACGCTTGATAGTGTCGATTAGCCATATATAACGGCTGAAAAGGTCTTTTGCCATAGTAATAGAAGCAGGTTAAGGTTTATAATGAAGATTCAGTCACAGGCTTCCGGCGGCCGGACTTGACGGCTGAAGCCACTGACAATAACGCAAATGTAAAAAACGCATTTAGCAGCAGCAGCTCGAAGCTCATCTCATAGCCCCACAGACTAAACAGCAGATTTCGTGTAAGCAGACACGCGGCAGGTGCAGCCACGCATATAAACGGCACAATCCTGTCGTTGACGCGCAACGACGTGAACATTCCGAAAGCAAACAGTCCGAGTATCGGACCATATGTATAGGACGCGAGGGTGTAGACAGCGCTAATGGCATCATCCTCGCTTATTACGTAAAACACAATAATTACCACGCCCATCATCACCGCCATGCCGGCATGTACGAGCCGGCGCACCCGGGAAAGCTTGATTTCGTCGGTCCCCTCCTTTCCGAGAATATCGACTGTAAAGGAAGTGGTGAGCGACACAAGCGCCGACCCGGCTGCCGAGTATGCCGCAGCGACAAGCCCCAGGACAAACAGGATGCCTACCACCGGAGGGAGCGAGTCATGGGAAGCCACAAGACCGAATATCTCGTCGCTCTTTTCAGGCATTGACAGTGACGGATTGCCATCGATATATACTACCAGCAGAGTGCCGAGAAGCAGAAACAACGCGATGACAAAAAACTGCATAACCCCGCTCACAAGCATGTTCTTACGGCTACGGGCCGAATCGCGGCATGCAAGATTACGCTGCATCATGTCCTGGTCAAGACCATTGATGGCAATAGCCATGAATATGCCGGCGACAAACTGTTTCCAGAAATATACACCCTTCGATGGATCGTCAAAGAAAAACACTCTTGAAGAGCTGTGACCGCCCACGGCATCAACCACTCCGGCAAAGTCAAGGTCAAGATTGCGGGCAATGAACACGATACACAGCACAACCGAGAGTATCAGACAGAAACTTTTAAGCAAATCGGTCCATATCACCGACTTGACTCCTCCTCTGAAAGTATAGAGCCACACTATGCCTACCGTGACTGCCACGTTAGCCCAGAACGGCACACCGAGCGGGTCGCAGACAAGCGCCTGAAGCACAATGCACACCACAAAAAATCTTACCGACGCGCCAAGCATCTTGGAAACAATGAAAAACCATGCCCCGGTGCGGTAGGTACTCAGTCCGAACCGCTCCCCCAGATAGCCGTAGATTGACACAAGATTGCGCTTGTAAAAGAGCGGCACAAGCACAAACGCGATAATCCAGTAACCGACGATAAAGCCAAGCACCATCTGCAGATAGCTATAGCCCTTGTCAACGACCATGCCGGGCACACTGATAAACGTGACGCCCGATATAGCGGCACCTACGGTGGCAATCGCCACGACAACCCAGGGGGCACGCCTGTTGCCGGTAAAAAATCCGGTATTGTCAGTGCGCCGTGACGCGACATGACTCACGGCAAAGAGCAGCAGGAAGTAAGCCGCGACGGTAATGAGTACGACTACAGGGCTCATGACTCAGGATAAATCAGATATTTTTCACGCAACAACTTGAACTCTTCGACCTCACCGGCCCAGGATTCCTTTATCTCGTCGGCCGGCACGCCGTCTATTATCATGAGTTTTACTTTTTTATTGCCTATCAGCTTGTCAAAAAACGATGTAAAAAACCGTGTCCTCTCCAATTCAGGCATAGACCTATAGGCATCAATGATATAGCTGAGGTCGACACCATTGTTGATGACCGAGTCGACACGCGCCCTTCTCAGGTCGACACCAAAACACCGGCGGTTAAGAAACGGCGGATTTTTAGCCCCCGCCACGCTGCGCGGCGTGAACGAGAACTCTTTCCCCTTCATTGCCGGATGACCGTAGACCTTAAACGGGAAATCAGTGCCACGGCCCACACTCGCGGTAGTGCCCTCAAAGAAGCAAAGCGAGGGATAGAGATATATCGCGGTCATGTCGCGCAGATTAGGCGACGGTGCCACCGGCAACTGATAGCGAGACGCGTGGGTGTAGCCTTCACACGGCACCACCGTAAGATTCACTTTCTTCCCTCCGCGGAGCCAGCGCTCGCCGTTTGCCATCTGCGCAATCTCGCCGAGTGTCATCCCGTGAATCACCGGTATAGGCAGCCTGCCTACTCCGGAGCGCAGCGACATGTCAAGCACGGGACCGTCTACCGTCATGCCAAGCGGATTAGGGCGGTCAAGCACCACTACAGCTTTCCCGGCGGCGGCAGCCTCCTCCATCACCTTTATCATAGTGATGTAGTAGGTATAGAATCGGGTGCCCACATCCTGCAGGTCTACCACAATCACGTCGATTGCGTTCATGACCTCGGGCACGATACCCTTTGACTTACCCGTATACAGCGATGATATAGGGATTCCGGTAGCCTCGTCGACACCGTTCTTCACGTGTTCCCCGGCGTCGGCAGTGCCACGGAACCCATGTTCCGGGGAGAAGAGCGTCACCACGTTCACACAACTGTCAAGCATCAGGTCAAGTGTGTGGCGCGACCCTACCATGCCGGTGTGATTGGACAATAACGCGACCCGCTTCCCTTTAAGTATCGGGACATAGACCGAAGTCCGTTCAGCCCCTACCTTTATCTCTCCGGCAGCGAGCGGACGGCAACACAACAGCAACAGAGTCAATACCGTGAATATATATCGGCAAGAAATGAAATGTATGTTTCTAATCATTTGAAAATTCAGTTTATTAGACAAAGATAATGATTTAATTTGTAATCATTATCAAAACTTCGGCATATCCTGCCATGATAATAAATCTTAACGGCTCTTAACCCTTTTGGAAAGCATTCTGTGACCTATGCGACAATACAGGCATTTCCGTGGCTCGCAATATTCGCGACGCAACTGCAGGACTGCCTGCGAGGTGAACGCATCGTCACATTTCAGTCCATGCTTGCCGAAAAGCGTCACCACCGAATTGCTTTCGGCACGCATCTCCTGAAGCATACCGACCGCCACATCACAAAGCATGCTGTCGCCCGTAGCGGAGCCGTAGGCATGAAGCAGCGGCACCACCGTATTGATTGTCAACACGTCGACGGCATTACGCCCGAGCGCCACGGCACGGCTGCTGTCAAGTTGCGAGTTAAATGTATAGTGGCTGCTCCAGTATCCTATCAGCTCGGCATTGAAAAGCTTCGCGACATCCTCAGCCTTACGGAGCCCGACGATGCGGCTCATCATCCGGAAGCCGCCGAAAGCCATAAGGGCAAGAAACGCGATGCGCCTGTGAGGGAAATTGGCGGGACGCATGCGCGACATCTTCCATCCCAGACAGCCCGGCTTAGGCAAGGAGAATTTATGGGCGAGGAAAGCATATTCGCGTTTCAGCAGAGTGATGTAAGGGTCAGTCTCAGCCACGCTGTCGAGAAGTCCCGCCTGCCCGAAAAGGAGAGCCTCAAGACTCAACTGCGAGTCGCTGTGCTTGCCGAGAAACTTCAGCGGCACACTGAGCGCAAGACGCTCAAACGGCTCACTATTGGTGCCAAACCCGAGCGAACGGGCAAGAGTCACGAAACACACCGACTCCCAGTCGCCCGAAAAGTGGGTGAGGTATCTCTCTATGCGCCCTGTTTTCGCATACAGGCGTTCATAGGCAAGAGAGTCTATCCAGGAGCGCAGGTGTACAGGCGGCATTGCCGCAATCTCCTCATGACATGGCAGCTCGCTTGCCGCGCCGGCTACAAGCGCCCGGTAATGCTGATGAAAGTCAGCGGCACAGTTCATGCGTAGCTGCGGTATCACTCTGCCGTCGGGGCGCGTGACCCTCCCGTCATCTTTACCGACGACATGCAACACAACCGAGTCGTAAGCCCTGTCGCGGTCATGATGATGGCGATACCAGTCGGTCGCCCTGACATGAATCTCGACGTCACCCGCCCACATCTGCCCTCCGATAGAGAGCTTGGCATTGAAAAAGTCAGGTCCGGAGTCAGTGTTCAGCCTGCCGGGGTCAATCACGCTTACACGCTCGCCGTCGACCGTAGTCATTTCGGCTACAGGCCACAGGCGATGTTGCCAGATGTATTGCATCAGTCGTTCCATTGCGATAGGCGGCGGTTGTCATGCAAACATAATCAAAAATATTGAATTTACATCCCGCCAACGCCCTAAAATTGCAAAAAGTCAGTAACTTTGTATAGAAATTCACCCCGTAAGCAACTTACTTGAATCCTGATGAATAAAAACGACCTACAGCCTCTAATAGGGATGACCCTGCAGCAGCTCCGCGAAGTAGCCGCCGAGTGCGGACTGCCCGGTTTTGCAGCCAAACAGATTGCCGACTGGCTATATGTCAAGCGCGTTACGTCGATTGACGCCATGACCAACATCTCGCTCAAAGGCAGGGAGCGCCTGGCAGCCTCATATTGTGTGGGGCGGTTTTCACCGAAAGCCGAGGCGCGGTCAGTCGACGGCACGGTAAAATATCTGTTTGACGGAAAAGGCGGACGCGACATCGAAGCCGTCTACATCCCCGACCGCGACCGCGCGACACTCTGCGTGTCGTCACAGGCGGGATGCCGCATGGGGTGCCGCTTCTGCATGACAGGAAGGCAGGGATTTCACGGCAACCTCACGACAGCCGACATCATCAACCAGATATTGTCAATACCCGAAAGCCAATCGCTCACCAACATCGTCTTCATGGGCATGGGCGAACCGATGGACAATCTCGACGCCGTGTTGCCCGCGCTGGAGATACTCACGGCGGCATGGGGACTGGCATGGAGCCCGAAACGCATAACAGTGTCGACCATCGGTAAAATCAAGGAGCTGAAGACGCTTCTTGACACTACCAAGGTGCATATCGCCATCAGCGTACACTCCCCCCTAGCGGAGCAGCGCGCCTCGCTGATGCCCGTCGAAAACGCCTATCCACTCAAGGATGTGCTTTCGCTTCTGCGGGGCTATGACTTCTCCCATCAACGCCGGCTCTCGCTGGAATACATAATGTGGGGCGGACTCAACGACAACCTGCGCTACGCCCAGTCGCTGTCGCGCCTGCTGAAAGGGCTTGACTGTCGTGTGAACCTCATCAGGTTTCACGCAATACCCGAAAGCGACCTGAAGACTTCTGACGAAGCGACCATGACCGCTTTCCGCGACAGGCTGAATGACCTTGGCATAACCGCCACGATACGCACATCGCGCGGGGAGGACATCGCCGCCGCTTGCGGAATGCTTGCAGGCAAACAGAACAAACAAGAAAACGATGGTTCTCAAGCATCTTAAAATCTGCAATTTCAAGAATATCGCCGACGCCGAGCTTGACTTCTCGCCAAAGGTCAACTGCTTTCTCGGCAATAACGGCATGGGGAAAAGCAATCTTCTCGATGCCATATATTACCTGAGTTTCTGCAAGAGCTTCACCGGGATGACCGACGCCATGCTCATCAGGCGAGACGAGCAGTTCACGATGCTCAACGCCCGCTACGACCGGCGAGGCGTGGAGGAGGAGCTGTCGCTCGGCATGGCAAAGGGACGGCGCAAGTCGCTCAAGAGAATGGGCAAGGAATACCAGCGTCTGTCAAGCCATATCGGCGCGTTTCCGCTCGTGTTGTCATCACCCCACGACATCGACCTCATACGCGGCACCGGTGAAGAGCGCCGGCGTCTTATCGACATGCTCATATCGCAGGGCGACGCCACTTACCTCGACCGGCTCATCCGATACAACCGGGCGCTTGAACAGCGCAACAAGATGCTGCGCGACCACGTGGGCGACCCCGCGCTCTACATGGCGGTGGAGATGCAGATGGACGCGGCGGCAACTTACCTGCACGCCACACGCGCCAAATGGATAGCATCGCTGTCGGAGATATTTGACCGCTATTACCGCGCCATAGGAGGCGATAACGAGCATGTCACACTCTCTTACCGCAGCTCGCTTGCCGACGACGGCATGAAATCGCTCGCCGACGCGCTGGACCGCTCGCGGCAACGCGACGAGACGGTGTGTCACACGACAGTGGGCCCTCACCGCGACGACATCGACATGCTGCTTGACGGAATGGCAATGAGGCGCGCCGGCTCACAGGGGCAGTGCAAGACCTTTGTGATCGCTCTCCGCCTGGCTCAATACGAGTTTCTGCGCGACACCTCCGGAATGCTTCCCATGCTTCTGCTTGACGACATCTTCGACAAGCTTGACGCTTCGCGCGTGGAGCATATAATGGAGATTGTAACGGGTGAAGGATTCGGACAGATTTTCATAACCGACACCAACCGCACCCATCTTGACGAAATAATGTCGCGGACGACAGGCGACTACCGCATGTGGCTCGTAGACTCGGGCGCGCTTGACATAATCAACCACAGCTAACGACATGAAACGCCCCGAACCACGGCTACTCGCCGACATAATAAAGGAGAAACTGATGACCGACGGTATCGAGCCGCAGTTCAATGAGCAGCGTGTGCTCTACCTGTGGCAGGAGGTGGTAGGTCCCGGAGTCAACCGCTATACTACGCGGCGCTTTATCGACCGCGGGGTGCTCCACATCTACATCTCGTCGGCATCGCTTAAAAATGAGCTGTCATTTCTGCGCGCCAGGCTTATTGACGAGCTTAACAAGGCTGTAGGCGCCAAGGTTGTGACCGAAATCCAGTTTCACTGACCGCGCATGACTCCGCTGATTGTACTTTTCTGCAGTATACTCGCCGGCTTCCTGCTGCGCCGCCGACGCCTTACGCTGTTACCCCCGGCTCTGTTCAACATCGTGATATGGCTGCTGCTCTTCCTGCTGGGGCTGTCGGTAGGCTCCGACCGCAATGTCATCGACAACCTGTCGCGCTACGGAGTCAGCGCACTGATCATAGGAGGACTTGCTACGGCTGGCAGTGTGCTCGCAGCCTACCTGTTGTATAAAATAACCACTCGCAATCATCACGATGAAGGGTAGTCTGATTGTAATAAGTTTTTTTATCGCGGGGATTGCCGCCGGTTACTACGGCATCATCCCTGACGCGGAGGAGCTCTCCGGATGCTCCATATATGTGCTGTATCTGCTTATCGCGATAATCGGATTTGAGTTTGGCTACAAAAATCTTGCCGCCACTATACGCGGACTTAACTCCGTGTCGCTGATGCTACCCTTTTTCACCGTTGGCGGCACACTGCTTTTCACGATCCCCGCTTGGATGATTTTGCGCTCGTTTCCGCTTCAAGACTATCTTGCCGTCAGCAGTGCGACAGGCTACTACTCGCTGTCATCGGTCCTTATAATGGAGTACAAGAAAGCATCGGCAGGACTCGGCACAGCAGCCGAGCTTGCCACGATAGCCCTGCTCTCCAACATGATACGCGAGATAATATCATTGACCTGCGCGCCCTTTTTCCGCAGATACTTCGGATGGTATGCCCCGATAGCATCGGCAGGGGTGGCATCCATAGATGTCGTGCTGCCGGTCATTGCAAGGACATGTGGCGAAAAAGCCGTCCCCATAGCAATCATGCAGGGCGTGGTGCTGGAAATCCTTGTGCCGATAATGATTATGTCATTCTGTTCAATATAATACCGACACGCGGGCGCAGGTAGACACGCGGGCGACCTTCCAGTCGCCCCTACACTGCATGTACACTGCATGGACAAACAATTCAACGCATTGCAAAACATCGCTATGCCTCACCGCCCGGACACTGCATGTACGTACAATCCAATGCATTGTAAAACACCGACAATGCCTCACCGCCCCTACACTGCATGTATGGACAATACAACGCATTGTAAAACACCGCAATGCCTCACCGCGTAGCTGTAGGGGCGAGTGGAAGCTCGCCCGAAATACACGCAACGCATACATTTCCCCCGCCAGGGGGATAATCCATGTTTAGCCGTGGGTTGAGCGCAGCGATACCCACGGTGACAATCAAAAAAATATTGTTTCCGTAGGAATCATCTCAACGAACCATGAGGATTCCTGACGGAAACCTTGCGCAGGCGGCGTGCTTTCCGTGGGTATCGCTACGCTCAACCCACGGCTACAAGTCAGATCATCCCCTTTGGGGATGGCGACGCAGACACGCCCGGCAGACACGCGGGCGACCTTCCAGTCGCCCCTACACTGCATGTATGTACAATCAACACAATGTAAAACATCGCAATGCGTCACCGCCCGGACACTGCATGTACGTACAATTCAACACAATGCAAAACACCGACAATGCCTCATCGCCAATACGCTGCATGTATGTACAATTCAATGCATTGTAAAACACCGGCAATGCCTCATCGCGTAGCTGTAGGGGCGAGTGGAAGCTCGCCCGAAATACACGCAACGCATACATTTCCCCCGCCAGGGGGATAATCCATGTTTAGCCGTGGGTTGAGCGCAGCGATACCCACGGTGACAATCAAAAAAATATTGTTTCCGTAGGAATCATCTCAACGAACCATGAGGATTCCTGACGGAAACCTTGCGCAGGCGGCGTGCTTTCCGTGGGTATCGCTACGCTCAACCCACGGCTACAAGTCAGATCATCCCCTTTGGGGATGGCGACGCAGACACGCCCGGCAGACACGCGGGCGACCTTCCAGTCGCCCCTACACTGCATGTATGTACAATCAACACAATGTAAAACATCGCAATGCGTCACCGCCCGGACACTGCATGTACGTACAATTCAACACAATGCAAAACACCGACAATGCCTCATCGCCAATACGCTGCATGTATGTACAATTCAATGCATTGTAAAACACCGGCAATGCCTCATCGCGTAGCTGTAGGGGCGAGTGGAAGCTCGCCCGAAATACACGCAACGCATGCACAACACGGCAGCGCATGCACGCCAGATAGACACGCGGGCGACCTTCCAGTCGCCCCTACACTGCATGTGTACAATCCTATGCATTGTGAAACCCGGGGATGCCTCGCGCGTAGGATCATGTGTGTTGACGGTGGATTGGTGGCGGAAAAAATAGGGCGGTGTCTCACGACACTGCCCTATTGACATGTTGTAAAGTGTATACAGGGATGTGATTTATCATTTGCATACGAATTTCATCGTTAACAATACAAATGTATAACATATTTTTAATAATTCCAACAATTTTCCAATAAATTTCAAATAAAATTAGCGAATTTATAAAAAAGACCCCGATTTCTGTCGAAACCGGGGTCAAAACCTAAGAGGTCAATATTACATATTGCCTAATCTCTTAACATCGGGACGCATGCGGAACGCGTGGCTCTTGCCATTACGGGCAGGATTAAAGCCAGCCATGCTCAATGACTTGGACTTAGCCACCTTCACCGAAGCAGGAGCGTCACCGGCGGGGAGAGTGATCACGGTCTCATAACGTGAGTTCATCGCCGACGAGAGGTCACCGTCAAACATCACGAACGAAGCTCCAACGGGAAGAGTAATCACGCCATTTGCCATTGTACCGAACACAACGTCTGCCTGCTCTCCGGCAGCTACAATGTCATCAATCGTGTAGCCGCAGTCGATATAATTTGCAGCATCGCTGTACCAGTCAAGAATACCGGCTACATCAAGACCTGACGAAGCGAAAGGCACATATACATGGTCGGGATCAGATGCATCTACGACAAGCGCACCGTCAGCCTCTCCATTGAGCGGCCAATAGGGCTGAAGCACGCGGTAAAGACCCTCTTTATCATTATGCTTCTGAATCCCCGCCTGCCAGCTCATAGGCTCGAAACCGTCCAAGAGCGGAAGAAGCATACCGTCGGCATATTCACCTACGCCGAGAGAGGTCCAGTTAGCGTCATCATAATAGCTGAACAGAGTCGCTACAGTCTCCTGTGCCTCGCCTGCCTTGTCATAAGCCACAGCCACGATAGTGTAAGTTCCTTCCTCACTTATGGTGAAGTCGGCTGTCTGGGGCGCTTCAGAGTAGTTAAGAGTCACAACACCCTCAAGCTCGTCGGCCTCGATAGCCTCGACAGCTGAATCAGAGTCGGCTCCGGAGATGACAGCAACCTTGACTGTCTTGACATCCTTGCCCATAGTAACCTCAGTCACAGCTTTCTTGACGCCGCCTACATAGTCGATAATGCCTGCAAGGGGAGCGCTTACGCTGTAATCGCCGTCAACACCACCGGGAAGTATAAGCTTGAACTTGCCATTGGCATTTCCGGTATACCAGCCCTCACTACCCATCGCAATAAGAAGCGAACCTTTGGGGAAGGTAATTACACCGTTTGTCACCTTACCATAGTTGCCCTCGGCAGCGGCAGGATTGCCTTGCGCGATGCGCAGACCGGCTACAGAGAAGAATGTAAATTCACCATATCCCCAGTCAAAGCCCATCGGCGACTCCTCGATATAAACCTTTGTGGGGTCGACGGCATTGATAGTGAGGTAATAGTTATTGTCCGGATCATAATCACCGGGCTCATTGTAAGGATAATCAGCGCCGTAAGGATTAACGAGGCGGTAAAGTCCGGGCTGGGTCATGCTCTCCTCAACCTCTACAAGATAGGTCACAGACTCAGCATTAAACACAGATGCGATATAGTCGTCGGTGTACTTGCACATACCGATTGACTTCCAGGGAGCATAGAGAACTACGAAAGAAGTGCTTGAGTCACCGTAAAGGGTGGCGTCTTTCTCGTCAAGCTTGAGCGAGATCGGATAACGCACATTTCCTTCGATAGAAGAGAAGTCGTAGGTCACATGAAGCATTGCGGTAGCCTTACCGTCGGCAAAAGTCACCGAAGAGGGGATATTGAATATTCCCGAGGGGTCATTGGCGGTTATGTTGACGGTAAGCGCGCCGATAGTGTCCTGACGAAGCACCAATATGTCAAACTCATCCTGATCCTCAACGATGTTGATGGTCGACTCCTGAGCGTTGTTGAAATAGACCTGGGCATTGCCGGGCACCTCAGCAGGCACATAGTCATTGTCGTCATCGGAGCAGGAAGCAAACCCTGCGGCAGTGGCAACGACCATTACTGCGGCAAATAATTTATATAGCTTATTCATTGTTGTTTACATTAAAAAAGTTATTATTCTTCACTAACCGCATTCCAGCCTTCAGGAAGCTTATAGGTCTCCACCCACTGATACTGAGAAGGCCAGTAGCCTGTGCCGTCGGCATTGCTTACGGTGTAGAACTTCAGGTCAAGACCATTGTCAGTCACCTGAGAGTCCTGTCCGCCCCAGTTAAGATAGACGGGAGCGTTGCCTGAACCGGTGTTAAAGATTGCCTGATTGTCACACAGCGCCGAGGTAGCAGCCCAGTCAATCTCCTGCCAGTCTTCGTCAAGCACGAGGTCAAGCGAATGGGGGAGCGCCTTTGTTCCGTAAGGATTCTCAATCATGAGATAAGCGGGGTCAATCGCACGTGCCCATATAGTCACTGTGGTGTCGACGGTAGCGTCGCCGGGGTTGCCGCCATTCTTGATGTAGGCAAGGAGCTGAGATTTAAGCTCGGCGGTGCCGACAGAGACAGAGTTGGCAAATTGCACGCTTGCAGTCCACTTGCCCTTTGCAGAAGGAGCTATGCTCTCTGTGCCGAGGGCTACAGTCACAGTTCCCGCGGGGTTAAACCAGGGAGCCGCGTCAAAGTCGGGAGTCAGGTTAACGGTGATGTAAGTCTCGCTGCTTCCATCGGCGAAGTCGACAGAGGCGGGAGCAGTCGCGGTAAGATAAGCGACATCAGACGAAACTGTCAGGGGCACTGACACATCACCTACCGTAGTGCCGCGGGTCACAAGCAGTGAAAACGGCGCTATGGTCTTTGAATCGGGATTGAGCGTGTAGGACTGGTCGGCGGAAAGAATCGCATACTCCACGCTTGCGGGGACATACTCTTCCCAATAGCCCTTGTCACTGCAGGAAGAGAGCATCACCGGTGCGGCAAGAGCCGCGAATATAGCTAATTTATTCATAATATTCTTGGATGAATCTTTTTCAGTCAGTTATTAATAATCAGCAACGGGTCTGGGGTCGGGAGTAGCGACATCAGTGTACCCGAGAATCTTGTTGGCGTTAGACTCGCCCTGCGGAATGTGGTAGAGAAGCACGGGATCGTCGGGAGCGATGTTGAACACAAGCGAGGGCTCAAATCCTGCACCGCGACGGTCAACACCGGTCTTCAGACGCATGATGTCGAAGTAAGACACACCCTCGCCCCAAAGCTCCACGCGGCGCTGCCAGTAGACAGCCTTGCGGATGTCATCGGCTGTACCGGTAGGATTGACATAGGCGGGGTTACGGTAAGCGCGCACGAAGTCACCGAGAGTGGCAGCTCCGGTCGACGGGCTGATCATCGCCTGTGCCTCGGCAAGGATAAGGTAAAGTTCCTCGACGCGGAGCAGGGGAATATCATTGGCATTGGTGGTCTGTCCGAGCACGTCCTTGTAAGGAGCAAACTTAACCTGCACGTAAGCCTTGCCTACATCCTCGCTGATAGCCTCGTCGACATATTCCTGGTAAGCCTCGGTAAGGTTGGCTGACACGCCTTCCTCGTTAAGGAACCATCCCTTGCGCACATCGGAGTCAGGAATCTCGTCATAAAGCGCCTTGGAAATCTTGCGCCATGAACCCACCTGTGCATAGCCGTAGGTAAATGTACCCATGTGAGAAGGCCAGTTACAAATACCGGTGGTAACGACACGGTCGCTTTCCTCTATATCGACAGCCCAGAGCCATGCAGAGTCGTTGCAGTCCCAGAAAGTGGGGCGCGACACCTCGGCGATGGAATAAGGAGTACAGCCGGAGTTGGCGATGGCATATGCAGCATCGTCGGCAGCTTCCTGCCACTTGCCCATACAGAGATATACACGGGCGCGAAGACCGCGGGCGGTAGCCTCGCTGATCATCTTCTTGGCGCCTACACGCACATGCTTGGTGGCGTTCAGGTTGTTGATCGCCTCGTCAAGGTCAGAGAGAATCTGAGCGTAGACTTCCTCTACGGTAGAGCATGCAAGACCGCTTGCGGCAGCCTCAAGTGCATTCTCTTCAGTGATGACAGGCACACAGCGCTTGTCTTCGCTGCCGAGATAGGTGAACTGATAATACTGCGCAAGCACGTGATAGTCAAATGCGCGGAACGCGAGCGCCTGAGCGCGGTAGTAGAGAAGAGTCTCGTCCTCAGTGTCGGCAGAGATGCTGCTCAACACGTTGTTGCAGGCAAATATCTGGTTGTAAGCCGTGCGCCATATAAGGTTGGTGAAGGATGAGGTATTGGTCACGTCACCCCAGATGGTTGAAGAGCTGTACCAGTTATAGCCGGTGTTGAGCGCCACCATATCGTAGCCGCGGCTGTCGGTTGCAAGCATTACACCGGGATAGCCGATGTCATAATGAGCATCCGGGTTGTTGGAAGAGTTACCATAGACTGAAAACAGGGTAGCGATACCGTTTACGCCCGCCTCAGCCATATCCGGGTCATTTTTCAACACACCTTCCTTCTGGTCGGTGGTGATGTTGTTGCCGATAGGATAGGTATCGAGGTCGTTACACCCTACCGCCATTGTGCCCAGAAGGGCTATAGTCAATAATTTATATGATTTCATAACAATTTTCTGATAGGAGAACACAGTTGATTAGAATACCACTTTTAGACCACCTGAGATACAACGCATAGCGGTGTAGAGTGAAGTCGTAGCCACGGTGTAGCTCTGACGCGGGTCAAGACCCTTGCGGGCGCTAAACAGGGCGAGATTGTCGGCTGTTCCGTAGACGCGCACTGACTCGATGCCGATACGCCTGGTAAGACGCTCGGGGATAGTATAACCGAGGGTGATATTGTTGATCGAGAAATAATTTGAGGTCACAAGAGCACGGTCGGTAACATTGCTGTAGAACGTGAAGCTGTCACCTGTGTCAAGACGGGGCACAGAAGTGTGCTGGTTGGTCGGGGTCCACGCGTCAAGGATGTCCACGTGCCAGTTATGACCGTAGGATGCCGATGTACCCGAACCCATGAATTCCTGATAGCCCTGGTCCCAGATCTTACCGCCAAACTGATAAGCGCAGGCGATAGAGAGGTCAAATCCGTAAGCCTTCAAAGTGGTGGAGAGACCTCCGTAGGCTGTCGGGAGAAGGTCGCCGGTAGGCTGGCGCCATGCGGTAGAATAAGTAGAGGTAGGATAGTCGCTTCCGGGGATGCGGTTGCCATTTTCGTCGGTTTCCCACGCCCAGAAGAGCGGCTTACCGGTAGCGGCGTCCACACCTGCGTATTTCACCATGTCAAACTGATACATTGACTCGCCTTCCTGGAAGATGCGGTTACCTGACTTGAGCTCTCCGCCAAGCTCGGGAGCAAGCTTCAGCACCTTGTTGTTGATAAAGGTGATGTTGCCGGTAATGCTCCAGGTGATGTTGCGGGTGTTTATAGGCAGATAAGTCAATTCAAGCTCGAAACCGTAGTTACGCATAGAGCCGATGTTCATCGGGATTGAGGCGTAACCGAGCGAGGGAGCCACGGGCTTGTTGTAAAGCATGTCGGTGGTCTCGCGGTTGAAATACTCGGCGCTACCTGAAATCTTGCTCTTGAGGAAGCTGAAATCGACACCTACGTTAAATGAGTTGGACTTTTCCCAGGTGATGTCGGGGTTGCCCTTGAAGTAGAGTGTACCGTCGCTCCAGCTGTCGGCACCGCTGATGGTGTACTGGTCGAGATAAGCGTAGTAGTAACCGTTGTTGGTGCTGCCTTCGCCTTTGAGGTTGTCGTTACCCTGCTGTCCGAAAGAAGCGCGGAGCTTCAGGCGGTCAAGCCATGTAGTGGTAGACTCCATGAAACGCTCCTGGGCGATGTCCCACGCAGCTGACACAGAGAAGAAGTCGCCCCAGCGCTTATCGGGCGCGAAGCGTGAAGAAGCGTCGCGGCGGTAGCTGAAGCTGAAGAAGTAGCGGCTGTCGAAGTCGTAGTTAAGACGTCCGAAGATACCGCGTGTAGCGTAATCGAGATATGCGCCGTAACCTTTGCGGTCATTGTTGGCGAGGGTGTTGTTGACAGCCCATGACATCGGGTCGTAAAGACCTGATCCGAGAGCCTCGGTGTATTCATTGTTCCACTCGTAGCTTTCATAACCGAGCAGGAAGTCAAATGTATGATATTCCCAGAAGGTGCGGTTGTAGTTGGCAAGTGCCTGGAGGTTAAGGCCCTTGGTGCGCTCAGCAACCTGGATAGCCTGACCGCCCATGTCGGCAAACTGACCGTAGACGGGGTTAAGCACCTGATGCAGACGCTGGTTCTGCACGGTAAGACCTACGCTACCGGTGATTTTAAGCCCCTCTACGGGAGAAATCTCGGCAAACCACTTGCCGTTGAAGAGGTCGGTAAGATATTCGGTCTTGTCATAGAGGAGCTGTGACATAGGGTTGGCCTGCGACATGAACTGGCGGCTGAAAGCTGTGCTCTTGCCGTCACCGTAGTCGTAGACGGGGTTGCCGTAAGCCTCGTTGTACATGATATTGCCCGCCGCGTCACGCACATAGAGCGGATAGATGGGTGCAATCGCATTGGCGATGTAGAAGGCGTTGCCTGATGAGCTGGTTGAGTTTTCATCCATGTCATCGGGATACTGTGACTTACCGAATGAATAAGCCATGTTGCTGCCTATCTTGAGCCAGTTGTTGACCTGATATTCCAGTGAGCCACGGGTCGAGAGACGCTCGTAGGAAGAGTTCTGGATGATACCTTCGTCTTTCAGGTAGCTGCCTGACACGAAGAAGTTCATCTTGTCGTTGCCGCCCGACACGCTTACGTTGTATTCCTGACGGAGACCGTTGCGGTAAGCGCCTTCAGCCCAATCGTCGGGGGTGAAATAGTTGGTGCCGTTGCTGTAGCCGAGCACCGCATTGGGGTTAAGCTTTCCGTCGCGACCGATGAGATACTGTCCGGCGGGAAGGGTCCACACGCGGTAACCGGTCATGTCAAAGAGCTGGTTGGCAGCTGCATAACGGTAAGCGGCATCGGGTGAATAGCCGAGATTGTATTTACCGTTGTTATATTTTGCCTGATAAGCAAGTTCCATATACTGTGCCGGGCTCTTGATGACATCATAGTTGGTGATTTCGCGAGAGTTGGCACCCCAGCGAGCGTCAAATGTCACCTTGGCTTTTCCCTCCTTACCACGCTTGGTGGTGATAAGAATCACACCGTTGGCACCACGGGCACCGTAAAGGGCCGCCGCAGCGGCATCCTTCAACACAGTCATGGACTCGATGTCGGAAGGGTTAAGACCGGTGATGTCACCGTCATAAGGCATGCCGTCAAGCACATAGAGAGGAGCCATAGAGGCGTTGATCGAGCCGACACCGCGGATGCGCACCTTCGCCGCCTCACCGGGCTGACCGTTGGCGCTCAATGTCTGCACACCGGCTACCGTACCTGAAAGGGCATTGGTGATGTTGGAAACGAGACGGTCCTCAATCACTGAGGCGTCAATCACAGAAGCGGCACCTGTATAGGCACTCTTCTTGGCTGTACCGTATGCCACCACCATAACTTCGTCAAGCTTGTTTTCAGAATCGGCAAGCTTGATGACGAGATTATAGGGGGGGGTACCTGTAATGCTGACCTCCTGAGTGTTCATACCCACGTAAGAGACCTTCAGCTTATTCACTGTGGACGGAATGTTCAGCGAGAAATTTCCGTCGATGTCAGTAGCCGTACCCTGACCGGCGCCCACAGGAAGCACAGTGGCTCCTACAAGCGGTTCATCATCCCCGGCATACAATACTGTACCCTTCACTGTGCGCGTCTGCGCCGACGCCATTGCAAAGCAAACAAGAGTACAGAGCAAGAAACATAGCTTTCTCATACTTGTAAAAATGTAAAAACTAAAAAAATTTAACCTAACAATAGTTGCTAATACGTAACTAAAACGCAAAATTATTAAAAAAGTTTATATTATCAAAATATAACTCAATTATTGTCATTACATATTCACTTTTTAAAAGCTTTTTTCAACAAAGAGTCACACAAAAACGGCATTTTGCAATCACGGATTTTTTGAAAAATTAATGTACCGGCAAGCATTTCTACATATAATATAGTGGAGAAGTGGCATGAATTGCTTAATTTTGCGGATATTTGATTAATTATATCTGTTTATGAATTTACTTGAACTGAGCGAACAGGAGATTATACGCCGCGGCAGCCTCGATGAAATGCGCCGTCTCGGCATTGACCCCTATCCGGCAGCCCTTTACCCGGTGGATGCCTACACGACAGAAATTAAGGAGACTTTTAAAGATGACGAACCCGCACGCGAGGTGTGTGTCGCCGGCAGAATCATGAGCCGCCGCATCATGGGCAAGGCATCGTTCATGGAGCTACAGGACTCTAAAGGCAGAATCCAGGTTTATATAAGCCGCGACGACCTTTGCCCCGGCGAAGACAAGGATTTATATAATGTAGTGTTCAAGAAGCTCCTTGACATCGGCGACTTTGTCGGGATAAAAGGATTTGTGTTCCGCACCCAGACCGGCGAGATTTCAGTTCATGCCAAAGAACTTACAGTGTTAAGCAAGTCGCTGCGCCCGCTGCCTATCGTGAAGGTGAAGGACGGAGTGACCTACGACGCCTTTGACGACCCGGAGCTGCGCTACCGCCGCCGCTATGTCGACCTTGTGGTCAACGACCAGGTGAAAGACATCTTCATCAAGCGCACAAAGGTGTTCAACTCTATGCGCAGCTATTTCAACGACCACGGCTACATGGAGGTCGAGACCCCTATCCTGCAGTCGATCCCGGGCGGTGCGGCAGCGCGTCCCTTCATCACCCACCACAATGCGCTCGACATACCGCTCTACCTGCGTATCGCCGACGAGCTTTATCTGAAGCGCCTTATCGTGGGAGGATTTGAAGGCGTATATGAATTTTCCAAGAATTTCCGCAACGAGGGAATGGACCGCACCCACAACCCCGAGTTCACCTGCATGGAGATATATGTCTCTTACAAGGACTACAACTGGATGATGGACTTCACCGAGAAGATGCTTGAAAAGATATGTCTTGACGTGAACGGCACCACCGAGGTCAAGGTAGGCGACAACGTGATCAGCTTCAAGGCTCCGTTTAAGCGCATCACCATGATTGACGCCATAAAGGAGCATACCGGCATCGACATCGCCGGAATGGATGAAGCACAACTTCGCGACACCGCACGCTCTCTCGGCATTGAGGTCGACGAGACTATGGGCAAAGGCAAGCTTATCGACGAGATATTCGGTGAAAAATGTGAGGGCAACTATATACAGCCTACATTTATTATAGACTACCCGATTGAGATGTCGCCGCTTACCAAGCGCCACCGCAACAACCCGGAGCTGACAGAGCGCTTCGAGCTAATGGTCAACGGCAAGGAGCTCGCCAACGCTTACTCGGAGCTTAATGACCCGATCGACCAGTATGAGCGTTTCGTAGAGCAGATGAAGCTCGCCGAGAAGGGCGACGACGAGGCGATGATTATCGACAAGGACTTCATTCGCGCCCTTGAATATGGCATGCCCCCCACATCGGGAATGGGTATCGGCATGGACCGTCTCGTGATGCTGATGACCGGGCAGACCACCATCCAGGAGGTGCTTCTCTTCCCGCAGATGCGTCCCGAGAAGACCCAGCCGCGCGACAAGGCGGAGGCCTACACGGCAATCGGAGTGCCCGAGGAGTGGGTGGCTCCACTGCAGAAAGCAGGCGTGATGACCGTGAGCCAGCTCGCAGGAGCCAATCCCGGCAAACTATTCCAGGACCTGTGTGGTTTAAATAAGAAGTATAAACTTGAACTCAAAAACCCATCGCAAGACGACATAAAGGCTTGGATAGCCGCCGTCGAAGAAAAGCAGTCATGAAGCAAAACTCTGAAACATATGGAAAGATAGCCGTCATGGGCGGCGGCTCATGGGCCACGGCTCTTGCCAAGCTGTTGCTTCAGAATTGCGACGAGATAATATGGTATATGCGCCGCGACGACCGCATCGAGTCGTTTCGGCGCCTCGGCCATAATCCCGCCTACCTCTCCGACGTGGAGTTTCCGATTGACCGCATCAACTTCTACAGCGACATTAACGCTGCCTGTGACGCCGCCGACACGCTGCTGATGGCTATGCCCTCGCCCTACTTCAAGAGCCATCTCGCCAAGCTCACCATCGACATCTCTGACAAGAACATCGTAATCGCGACCAAGGGCATTGTGCCCGACGAAAACGAGCTTATCAGCGACTACATGGAAAGCTATTATGGCGTCGACCCGGCAAGGATAGTGGTCGTGGCAGGCCCGTGTCACGCTGAAGAGGTGGCGCTCGGACGCCTCAGCTATCTGACAGTCGCAAGCAGCGACTTAAAGATTGCCGAGTCTTTTGCCAAGGCGCTCAACGGAAAGGCGATGAAGACTCTCGTGTCGACCGACGTAAGGGGCATCGAGTATGCCGGCGTGCTGAAAAATGTCTACGCCATCGCCTCGGGCATGGTCCACGGGTTCAAGGCAGGCGACAATTTCCAGGCAATCCTGCTCTCCAATGCCATCAGGGAGATGGACCGGTTTATACAGACGATGGTCGGCAGCAGCCGCAACATATGTGACTCCGTATATCTCGGCGACCTCCTCGTCACTTCCTACTCCCGCTTCTCGCGCAACCATAATTTCGGTTCCATGATAGGCAAGGGGTCGGCTGTGAAACGCGCCATGATGGAGATGGAAATGGTAGCGGAAGGATATTACGGCACCAAATGCATCTGGGAAATCAACCGCGAGCCGCAGGTGGAAATGCCGATACTCGACGCGATGTATGCCGTGCTCTACAAGCAGACTCCGGTGTCGCTCGCAATCGAAGAGATGAGCAACAAGTTTAAATAAACAGTGAGACATAAAACATTATCTTCACAATAATTATTATGAAAAAAATTCAAGTAAACATCAATTCTGTGATTTCGACAGTACCTGAAAACGAAATTCACGCCCTTGAGTCAGCAGCCGCCAAACCCGCCCTCGAGAAGCTCAAAAGCGGAACAGGCGAAGGCAACGACTTCCTCGGATGGCTTGACCTGCCGGCAAGAACACCCGAACATCATCTCGACGAAATCATCGCCGTGGCAAATGACCTGCGCAACTCCTGCGACTATGTCGTATCGGTAGGTATCGGAGGCTCTTACCTCGGAGCAAAGGCTGTGATCGAGGCTCTCGCCGATTCATTTGACGCCTATGCACCCGTAAAGCCGGGAAGCCCCAAGGTGTTGTTTGCCGGACAAAATATCGGCGAAGACTACCTCTACGAGCTTCAGGAATTTCTGAAGGACAAGAAATTCGGCATCATCGTAATCTCAAAATCAGGCACCACCACAGAGCCGGCAATCGCATTCCGTCTGCTCAAGGAGCAGCTTGAGTCACAGGTGGGCAAGGAAGAGGCCGGCAAGCGCATCGTGGCTATCACCGACGCAAAACGCGGCGCCCTACGCCAGCTTGCCACCGAGGAAGGCTACAAGACATTTGTGATTGACGACAACGTGGGCGGCCGATTCTCAGTGCTCACCCCCGTGGGTCTGCTTCCCATCGCCGTAGCAGGATATGACATCAAGAAGCTTGTGAAGGGCGCGCTCGACATGCAGCACGAGTGTCTCAACTCAGGCGACGACAACATATGCGAGCTTTATGCCTCTACCCGCAACGCCCTCTACCGCGCAGGCAAAAAGACCGAAATACTCGTAAACTACAACCCCAAGCTCCACTTCTTCGGAGAATGGTGGAAGCAGCTCTATGGCGAAAGCGAAGGAAAAGACCACAAGGGCATATTCCCCGCTGCCGTAGACTTCTCTACCGACCTCCACTCAATGGGACAGTGGATTCAGGATGGCGAACGCACAATCTTTGAGACCGTAATCTCAGTCGAAAAGAGCGCCCACGAAAAAGCAATCCCCTCCGACGCAGCCAATCTCGACGGACTCAACTACATAGCAGGAAAGCGTGTCGACGAAGTAAACAAGATGGCAGAACTCGGAACACGCATAGCCCACGTAGACGGAGGTGTGCCCAATATCCGCATCACAATCCCCGAACTCACTGAAGAATACCTCGGACAGCTCATCTACTTCTTTGAACTGTCATGTGGCATCTCAGGATATATCCTGGACGTGAACCCGTTCAACCAGCCCGGCGTAGAGGCCTACAAGAGCAACATGTTTGCCCTACTCGAAAAGCCCGGCTACGAAGAAGCAACAAAGGCAATCCAGGCAAAACTCTAACCACGCCATTGCCGACAACCCTACAAAGCCCCTGCGACACAGCCCTGCCGCAGGGGCTTTCCCTACCCCGCTTCCAAGAAGCCACATCACCATCCACGCAATAGCGCAACAACACTGCAATTCAACAACTTACACCATCACCACAAACTATCCTCAAAAAAACATTCAAAAAAAATCACCGAAACACTTGCAAAACCCAAAAGAACTTCGTAACTTTGCAACGCAAAACAAAAACGGTGCCATAGCTCAGTTGGTAGAGCAAAGGACTGAAAATCCTTGTGTCCCCG
>OLWA01000121.1_pt1 | contig 101292 bp, 78 predicted proteins | sample 1673251 | NCBI WGS metagenome assembly OLWA01 (sample SAMEA3178937, study PRJEB25190) | human gut metagenome | biome: human gut; feature: human-associated habitat; material: faeces | place: Austria | collected 2013 | reverse complement strand
TAAGCTTCTCCCAAAAGTCGTGATATGCATAAATATAATACGTTATACACAGCTAAGTTTATAGCGGAATGTTTTGACATATTAATGAATATAAAAATGTATAACGAATTTTGTACAGCCCCTTGGTATATATTTTAGTAGGAATATATACCGGGGGTTTTTATGTTTATAAAGGGAAAAATTAATCTGGGTGACTTAAGGACGGAAGTTGGAGACACATTAAAAAGGGTGCGTCCGGCTGTCAGGAGAAATAAGAAAACCGTGGTGGCGGGGCTCATGCTTCTGCTGCTTGCAGGTATTGCGTATGCAGGACCAAGGGCTGTTGTGACAGCGTCACAGAATGCGATGGCGGCTTCTAAGGAGCTTCCGATATACTGTGTCGACAGGAAAGACAAGGTGGTTGCACTTACATTTGATGCCGCCTGGGGGAATGAGGACACGCAGCAGATACTTGACATTCTGGAAAAGCATAATGTGAAGGTGACCTTCTTTGCCACAGGCGGCTGGGTTGAGACTTACCCGGAGGATGTTAAGAAAATTATAGAGGCTGGGCATGCATTTGGCAATCACAGCGAGAATCATAAGTTTATGACAAAGCTTTCAGATGAACAGAAAAAGCAGGAGCTTATGAAGGTTCATGACAAGGTTAAGGCACTTACTGGCTATGAGATGTGCCTGTTCCGCCCTCCTTATGGCGATTACAATGACGCGGTAGTGAGGACTGCGGAGAGCCTTGGATACTATACGATACAGTGGAGTGTGGATAGTCTTGACTGGAAGGATTATGGTGTCGATTCAATCATAAAGACCGTCACCCAACACAAGAATCTGGATAGCGGTGCGATAATACTAATGCACAACGGAGCTAAGTATACTGCGGACGCATTGGACAGCGTTATAACGAACCTGAAGGAGCAGGGCTACAGCTTTGTCACGGTAGCTCAGCTTATACATACAGGCAAATATCATATTGACCACACAGGAAAACAGATTGCGGACGAATAACAGAAGTGTGGGACAGGGGTCAGGTACGTGTCCCAGACAGTGGCGTTGGGACACGTACCTGACCCCTGTCCCAACAGCGTCGGCTTAATTTCTGGCTTTTCTGTGCCTGAATCTGCCAAAGCCGTGGTAGAGTACCTCGGCGCGGTTGTACAGCCAGTAGCCCACGATTCCAATGTGCTCCACAATGCGTCCGCGGTCGCGGTGCATGTTGGTGAACAGCTCATAAGGCACGGAAGGTCTTTTGGTGCGGGTCGGGTCCTTTATCGCGGCGATTAAATCGTCATTACAGCGGATGTCGCATGGAAATTCGGTCCATGAGGTGCCGATTACCTCGGGGCGGTGGGTGTCGGTGCCTGCCGTCTGCGGCTTGTCAAGGCGCAGTGCAAGCTCATGCGCCGATTCGTTGGCGGAGTGCTTTGCGACGGAATTATAGCTCTCAATAAAATCGAATTTTTCGAGAAATTCCGGGTGCAGCTTTCCGAAGTGCGTGTTCATAAATGCATAATATCCGGTGTCATAAGGGTGTGCCGGACCGAGTATTCCGCCGATAGAGTGCACGATTTTCTCAAGGTGTACAACTGAAAGTCCGCGGATACCTATAAGGCGTGCCTTCATCACATCGGCACCTTTTATGGTGTCAGGAAGTATAATAATAATGTGGCCGCCGTTGCGGGTATCATACTCTATACCTTTTAACACCGTAAAATGTCCGATATCGCCAAGCTCACCCTTGATGCGCTGCCAGTACTCATAGCCCCTATATGAATTGTGGTCGGTCACGAGCATACCGTCCACACCTTTGTTAATCAGTTCTGTTACATAGTCCACAATACCGACGCGGGCATCTATCGAGCCTTCAGCGGTGTGGCAGTGCATATCTATCTTCAAGTTATCTCCATTCTGAAGCGTGAATACGTTTCTGCAATATAATTTTTTTGCAATTATTTCTTTGGCAAATCTTAGCCGTATACAGTATAGCTTTTTGTGATGAAAAATACAATGTGATTTTCGTGGAAAATAGGCTGTGTACTAAATCCATTTTAAATATAAGATCTGGGTGTCGGAACATGATATATACCTAGCTGTGTATAACTTATAGACCAGATTGTCATGTTTTCCCCGAATCATCATAAATAATTGCGCAAACATTAGAAATAATGTATACTATTAATGGTTTTTTACTATCATATTGATTACTCACACAAAATGGAGGTACGCGTATGTTGAAGGTTGGTATGCTTACAAGTGGTGGAGATTGTCAGGCACTCAATGCTGCCATGAGAGGTGTCGCAAAGTCTCTTTACAGAGCTGTGGAAGATGTAGAGATTATCGGATTTGAAGAAGGCTACAAGGGTCTTATCTACGGTGATTTCAGAGTTATGGAAAAAAGTGATTTTTCAGGAATTCTTACAGAGGGCGGCACGATAATAGGAAGCTCCAGACAGCCTTTTAAGCTTATGCGTGTACCGGATGAGAATGGACTTGATAAGGTAGAGGCGATGAAGAAGAATTATAAGTCGCTTGGTCTTGATTGTCTTGTGGTGCTTGGCGGAAACGGAACACACAAGACGGCGAATCTTCTGAGGGAGGAGGGACTCAATGTTGTGACACTCCCTAAGACGATAGACAATGACCTCTGGGGTACGGACATGACCTTCGGCTTCCAGAGTGCGGTCAATATAGCGACGAATGCAATTGACTGTATCCACACTACCGCTTCCTCACACGGAAGAGTATTTATCGTGGAGGTGATGGGACATAAGGTCGGGTGGCTTACACTTCACGCAGGTATTGCGGGCGGAGCGGATATCATTCTTATACCTGAGATTCCATACGATATCAAGTCGGTTGTCGCAGCACTCAACAGAAGAACCAAGGCGGGGAAGAACTTCTCAATACTTGCTGTTGCCGAGGGTGCAATATCCAAGCAGGATGCGGCACTTCCTAAGAAGGAGCTTAAGCAGAAACTCAAGGATAACCCATATCCTTCAGTATCATACAAGATAGGAAGCGAGATACAGGAATTGACCGGTCAGGAGGTTCGTATAACTGTTCCGGGACATACGCAGCGAGGCGGAAGCCCTTGCCCTTATGACAGAGTGCTTGCTTCAAGACTGGGCGCGGCTGCGGCTAAGCTCATCATAGACAAGCAGTACGGCTATATGGTTGGAATTAAAAATGGTGAGATTGTTAAGGTTCCGCTTGCGGATGTAGCGGGCAGGCTTAAGATGGTTGACCCTAATGCGTCCATAATCAACGAAGCGAAGATGTTGGGCATAAGCTTCGGAGATTGATGTGAGGATGAATTAAGACAGCTTTTAGAGAGCTATGAAGGCTGAAACTACCGATGCGACGCATTAGGATGGACAGCAAAATAGCTATAAGAGTAGATAGAATTAATATGGATAGCAAGATAGCTATAAGAGCAGATAGAATTTAAGGAATTGTAATTATGTCATATACAGCATTATATAGAAAATGGAGACCATCGACCTTTGACGAGGTCAAGGGGCAGGATCATATTGTGACCACGCTCAAGAATCAGGTGATAAATGACCGAATAGGACATGCATACCTGTTCTGCGGAACGAGAGGTACAGGTAAGACCTCGGTCGCAAAGATACTTGCAAAGGCGGTCAACTGCGCTCACCCTGTGGACGGAAATCCATGTGGCGAGTGTGAGGTGTGCCGTGCCGTTGCGGCGGGGGCGAGCATGAACGTGATAGAGATAGATGCCGCTTCCAACAATGGTGTTGACAATATAAGAGAAATCAAGGAGGAGGTAGCATATCCTCCGACGCAGGGGCGTTTCAAGGTATATATAATCGACGAGGTCCACATGCTTTCAATAGGAGCCTTCAATGCACTGTTAAAGACGCTTGAGGAGCCGCCTGCCTATGTAATATTTATCCTTGCAACTACAGAAGCACACAAGATACCTATAACCATCCTGTCACGCTGCCAGAGATACGATTTTAAGAGGATTTCCATAGATACCATAAGTGCGAGACTGTCAGAGCTTATGGTGGCGGAGGATATCAGTGCGGACGAGAGAGCGTTAAGGTATGTGGCAAAGGCTGCCGATGGATCCATGAGAGACGCGCTGAGTCTTCTGGATCAGTGCCTTGCATTCTATATGGGGCAGGAGCTGAAGTACGAGAATGTGCTTGAGGTCTTAGGTGCCGTTGACACTGAGGTATTTTCTGACTTTTTCAGGGGAATCGTTGCCGGGGATGCGATTGGACTCATCCATAAGCTTGAGAAGATAATAATTGACGGAAGAGACTTAAGCCAGTTCGTGTCCGATTTCACATGGTATCTGAGAAATCTTATGCTGCTGCAGTCGCAGACGGATGCCTCCGATGTGCTTGAGATGTCTGAGGAGAATATGAAGCTTCTTAAGGAGGACGCAAAGCTTACGGATTTGAACGGTGTCATGCGCTATATCAGGATATTTTCCGAATTGTCCGGTCAGCTCAAAAATTCAAGCCAGAAGCGTGTTATGGTTGAGGTCGCGCTCATCAAGATGACACAGCCTGCTATGGAGAAGGGCTTAAATGACGCACTGATGGACAGAATAGCAGTCCTTGAAAGACGTATGGATACAGGGCTTGAGGCGGCGGCAAGAGCTATGGCTGCCGGGGGCTTTGCGGCGGGAGCCGGGGCACTTACAGGTGACAATGGTGGCATGACGGCGGATGCAGCTGCCGGGGGAACACAGGCAGGCATGGGTAATAAGCCGAAGCCGGCGCGCTCAGAGGACATAACAGAGGTAATCAGGAACTGGCGCTCAATATGCAATGGATTGTCGATGTCATTGAAGCCGATTCTTGAGCACTATACAACCAAGGCGAACGGCGGCGGTAATAAGCTCCAGCTCATATATGAGGACGCAACCTACTATTCCATGGTATCAAGGCAGGAGGTTATCGACATGATAAAGCAGGCGATAGCCGCAAAGACAGGGCTTGACATGGAGATAGAAGTGATACATGCTGAGAGCGGAACGGATGTCTCACAGGAGTACGATACTCTTGAGGATATATGCAGAATGAATATCGTGGAGGAAGACTTCTAGGATTTTGTTGTAGACATATTTTGATTATTAAAATATAATATAATATTGTCTGGACTTGAAAATATATGTTTGGCGGATATGCCATGCCTTAGAGCTGGAACGGTTTTACGGAATGGCTTTTAACAGTTAATTACAGAATAAAGGAGAATTTTATTATGGCAAAAAGAGGCGGTTTTCCGGGTGCTATGCCTGGCAATATGAATAATCTGATGAAGCAGGCACAGAAGATGCAGCGTCAGATGGAGGAGACTACAAAGGAACTTGAGGAGAAGGAAGTTACAGCGTCGGCGGGCGGCGGTGCGGTTTCCGTAACGGTTTCCGGCAAAAAGGAGGTTACCAAGGTCACAATTGACCCTGAGGCAGTTGATACGGATGATATCGAGATGTTAGAGGATATGATTATGGCAGCGACCAATGAGGCGCTCAGACAGATTGAGGAGCTGTCACAGGCTTCGATGGCTAAGATTACAGGAGGACTTGGTGGTCTTGGCGGAGGCTTCCCATTCTAATGGAATACTACGGAAGTCAGATTAATAAGCTTATCGAGGAGCTTTCAAGGCTCCCGGGAATAGGTGCTAAGTCGGCACAGCGTCTTGCATTCCACATTATTGGAATGCCTAGAGAGCAGGTGGACAGTCTCTCAAGTGCCATTGTAAATGCCAAGACGAATGTAAGATACTGTAGCTGCTGTTGTACACTGACAGATGAAGAGCTGTGTCCGATATGCAGCAATCCAAGCCGCAACCACAGGGTTATCATGGTTGTGGAAAACACGAGGGACATGGCAGCGTATGAGAAAACACAGAAGTACGATGGTGTGTATCATGTCCTTCACGGTGCTATATCTCCGATGCTTGGCATAGGACCTAACGATATTAAACTCAAGGAGCTTATGAAGCGCCTTGAGGGTGATGTGGACGAAGTTATTATTGCCACCAATTCAAGTCTGGAAGGGGAAACAACGGCAATGTACATAAGCAAGCTTGTAAAGCCTACCGGAATCAAGGTAAGCCGTATAGCGAGCGGCGTGCCGGTTGGCGGTGACCTGGAGAATATAGATGAGGTGACACTGCTTCGTGCACTTGAGGGAAGAACACAGTTGTAGGGGTCATTGTCAATGCCGCAGGAGAATATTTTAGTAAACGATATAATAACAGATCACAGAGAGCGTATGCTGAACCTTAAGAAGTATTACCCGTTCTTCAAGCTGTCGGAGGTGTCCTTTTCATGGTACAGGGAAGGGATGTACGACAGCCTTGACATGGGGTATATTCTCATGGCGGTACTGCGCTTTTTTATTGAGGAAAACAATTTCAAGGAGAGGGACGTCACCTATACGGAATATGCCGCCTTTATGAGCAGGTGTATAAGACGTGACTTCAAGCTCAATCCGCCTTCGGGGGATATGAGCATTCTTGTTGAATATATTTTTGACAAATTAAAAAATGACGGTAAGCCGTTCATTTTCCGGTATTTTGATCCGGTTGACAGAAAGAAAAAGATATCAAGGGTGAGACTTATCGAGAGCCGCATAGAGGACGGAACGGTATGGTATTCAATCAGCCCGGAGGGAATCGAGTTCTATCTGGACACGAAGGAAATCAAGGACGAGAGCAGGATAAGCGTTGAGCAGCTCCTTCTTGAGAAGATGATACAGTCTAAGGATTTCAAGGGTGGAACGGATGTGGTGCGCCGCATAAACAAAGAGGTGGACTGTCTGTGGCTCAGGAAAAACCGTGTAATGTCGCTGCTTGCCTCGGATATTTTTTCCGGGCTTGAGGCGTATGAGGATTTTTTTGCCACAGGAGTAAAGTGGTTCGAGGAGGAGCAGAAGCTCTTTATAAAGAATTCAGAGCTTATACAGGCGGCTCAGAAAAGAGCGGAGACGGACAAAAATAATGATGATTATGCCTCGTATCTCAAGATAACGGGAGAAATATACCAGCTTGATACGGAGCTTAAGATAGCCATGAATAATCATCTGAAGCTGTTGTCAGCATGCACCCGGCTTGGGATAATGGCAGATGAGATGGTAAAAAAGGCGAAGCTTGGAAGGCTGAGACCGAGCTTTGATTTCAGAAATGCGCTGGAGCTTGCCATGAAGAAGGATGACATAACACTTCTTGGCATGCTGGTGCGCCCTATAATGGGACTCAACACCAAAAAAACCTTGGGGATAAAAAGAATCGAGGATCTGATAACCTACAAGCCGGGACGCGATGACAAGGCGGAGCTTATCACAGACACCATTCCGGAGAATATCGTATATGATGATGAGCTTGAGGATGAGAGAATACGCGGCAACTATTCGGCACTCATAAAGGTTCTGTTATCGCTCCTAAAGAGAAGGAACTGCATTGACCTCAGAACCTTCAACGAATGTGCCGCGAGGATTTTCGGCGAGGAGCTGTTTGAGAATGGTGACTACTACTCATTCATTGTGCATCTGTGCCAGAAAAAGGAGTACAGCTTCGAGGCGGACAGACAGAAGCCGGAGACATTTCTTGATGAAATCTTCCATGACTGTGCCCAGACCCAGGAATACGCTTCCTGTCTCGGAACCCACTTCACCATAACCCCCGCCGACCCACCCGATGAAATCGAGCTTGCAGAAGGCTTCACGATATCTAACATACACTTTACAAAACAGTAAAAACTAAAACAACGCTACATTACTTATAACTATGCCAACCCAAGCCTTGAAGCTGTAAACAATTAACAATAATCTTAATTTATATTTACATTTACTAGGCTTGAAACCAAACAGTTGTGTAATTTAACTATATTGCAAGCCGGGTACTTTGCAGCCGTCGGTACTTAGCGGCTGTATTTTAGCCGCTTATGTACCGCTACGAGCTGCAATGTAGCGAGAGCGGGCCCGGCGGTAATATAGTTAAATTACACAACGTATGGGTTAATAATAAAGTAGAAAGGAACACACACACATGGAGCAACGCAATCTGGAAAAAGCCCTTGAGCTTGCCGCCGCATTGATAAGAGGAGACAGAGTGAGCGCGTCAGGCGGCAATGTGGCACTCTATGAGGAATATTCGTCCAATTCGCAGGTATATGATGCGCTCAGGCTGATTTTAAAGAAGTTCGGGCTGGAGCTTTATGAATATAATAATGCACTGTTTGTCAGTGCGGATGAGGATAACGCCGGCATGGGAGATGCCGGCTTTGGCTTTACTAATGAGGAGCTGAGGCACGCTCTTGGTGTCAGGGTGAACAAGGAGCTTTTTTTGTGTTATCTTATAATATACTGTACCATGACGGAATTCTATAAGACGTCGGGCAGCTACACCTACACGGAGTTCGTAAGACATGAGGATGTCATAAAGGCTGTTGACAGCGCTTTGGTGAAGGTTATTGACCCTTCGGCAGGGCTTGTGCTTGATGATGTTGAGGAGAACAGCTTTAAAACGCTTGCGCTGCTGTGGGATGAGCTTCCTGTCACGTCGACCGATGACGTTCAGGGACAGAGAGCCGCCAGAAATTCCAAGACGGGCTATGTTAAACTTACGTTTAACTTTCTTGTGGCTCAGGGGCTTTTCGTGGAAAATCAGGATAAATATTATCCGACAGACAGGTTCAAGGCTATGGCGGAGAATTATTACAGTATCAACAGAGGCAGGCTATACGAGATATTAACAAGGGAAGAACAGGAGGCACAGAATGCCACAGATTAACAGAATCAGGGTCAACAATATAAAATATAATTTTGGCACTCAGTTCTACGATGATTTTCTGATGCGTTTTTCGTGCAGGAACACCATATATGACCTTGCAAACGGCGGAGGTAAGAGTGTGCTCATGCTTCTTCTGCTTCAGACGATGCTTCCGAACTGTACTCTTGACGAGAAGCAGCCTGTGGAGAAGCTGTTCGCGCAGCCGGGAGGAAGCACCACGATACATTCGCTTGTGGAGTGGAAATTAGATTCCTGCGATGTAAGGAACGGCTACAGGTACATGACCTGCGGCTTCTGCGCGCGTAAGGCGAGGGCAGGTGAGGACGCCGAGGGCGAGCAGAAGACGGGAATAGAGTATTTTAACTACTGTATTTTTTACAGGGAGTTCGGGGACAATGATATCAAGAATCTTCCGTTGTCCGATGGCAGGGAGAGAATTACCTACAATGGGCTGAAGGCATACCTGCGCGACCTTGAGAAGAAGGACTTCGGTGTGAAGGTGCGGCTTTTTGAGCGCAAGGGGGATTACCTCAGCTTCATAAATGACTATGGAATCTATGAGAGCCACTGGGAGCTGGTAAGGGGAATCAATAAGACTGAGGGACATGTCAGGACTTATTTTGAGAGCAATTACAGAACCACCAGAAAGGTTGTCGAGGATTTACTGATAGAGGAGATTATTGAGAAGTCATACAACAACCGTATCCGCGGCGGTAACGGCGATGATGAGATGTCAAAGACCCTTCTTGAGATAAAGGATAAGCTATTGGAGCTTGCAAAGAGAAGGGAGACGATGGATAATTACGATAAGGAGATTAAGCTCATATCCGATTTTTCCACCAAGGTGGCAGACTTCGGAAATATATTTGAGCGCAAGGAGGAGGGAAAGAACAGACTCTTTAAGTACCTTCTCATGGCGCAGGCGCAGACGAAGAAGAACGAAGCGCAGGCGCAGAAGCTTGCCGCGGATATAGCGGGTATAAGGCAGGCACAGCTTGAGGAAGAGAGGCTTATATCGGCGGCGCTTATCGCCGATGAGGAGGCGGAGCTTAGAAAGGTGCGTGCTCTGGTAGACAGCCTTTCGGAGGGCTATGAGCAGGCAGAGAAGAGCTTCGATAAAAAGAAGGAGGAGCTTGAGCTTTCCTACGCGGCGGAGGACTATGCGGATTATGTAAGGCAGGAGAGGAGCCTTGCGGAGCTTAAGCAGTACATTGACAACCGCAGCAGGGGAAGAGAGGACCTTGCAAAGGAGCTTGAAGGTCTGGCAGCGGCGAAGCACGCATATATGGCGGAGGAGCTTTCCACAACCGGGCACAGCCTCAGTGAAACAGAGGCAGAACTGCAGGAGAGCACGGAGGCGCTTGACAATCTCAGAGAGAATTACCGCATGAGCGATAACGAGTGTGCGAGAATCGACGGAGAGCTGGCCGGATACCGGAGGCAGGTTAAGGAGCTTGAGGACGAGCTTGCAGGTAAGTTAAAAGCAACGCCGCTCCTTGTGACGGAGAATGCGCCGGCGGAGGCAGAGCGCTATGGGGAAAATATCGCGGCATTGAAGGAAGCACTTGCGGCATTGGGTGATGAGCAGGCTAAGCTTAAGCTAAAGAGTGACAGTGATATAAATGAGCATGCGCAGACAACAGCGCAGCTGCAGATTTGCAGTAACAATATAGAGAAGCTTGAAAAAGAGCTTGCGGAGGCTAAGGACAGGGAGCGGGAGCTTGCTGCGCTTGCGAAGGTGTACGGTGAGCCGGATACGGATAATCTGCTTAGGTCACTTGGAGGTATTTATGACAGAATACTTTCACAGCGTGAACAGTTAAAAAATAAGAAGAGTGAGACACAGGGCTATATAAGCGCCATAGAGAACCTTAAACCTGTAGATTCCGATGGTGTTAAGAGAATGTGCGAATATCTTTCGAGCAGATATGAGGGAAGCGTTGTGAGCGGCGCCGAATATCTGAGGGAGAAAACAAGCGATGAATGTGCCACGCTCGCAGCACGTTTTCCGTACCTTCCGTATTCCGTGCTTGCGGGTGAGGACTATGACAGTATATGCCGTGACAGGAATGTGATGGCAATGGACTGCGGAGTAGTCCCGATAATAAGACTGTCGGCAGTGGAAGCACTGTTAGAGAACGATAATGAACCGGCGGTGCCGCAGGATGATGACAACTATATGCTTGCGTGCCGTGACCTGTCATTTATATATGATGAGGCGGGACGTCAGGCGGGGATAAGGAAGGCGTCGGAGGAGCTTGAGCAGATAAATGCAGAGCTTGTGAAGCTTGAGGACCGATATGAGGCGGTAAAGAGCGACTATGAGAGGGTGAGCGGTTACGCATGCACACCACTGAAAAATACTTCCCAGCTTGAGCTGCTTCTTGCAGGTCAGAGGTCGGAGCTTGAACAACTTGGCAGCCGGCTTGAAAGACTTGCCGATATCAATGAGGGCGCAAAGGAGCGATCCATGCAGATATCAGGTCAGAGGTCGGAGCTTGAAAGGAAGCTTTCGGAAAGTATTGAGATAAGGGATAAGCTTGAGGATATAGTGCGCCTCAGTGAAAGGCTTGCCGAGTATTTACAGGAGATAAAAAAGAGCGAAGCTGATAAGGAGTCGGCAGTCAAGGCAAGGAGGCTCTCAAAGGAGCTGTGCGAGAGCAGGGAGAGGGCATTTAAGGAGCTGGAGAATAAAAGAAATATACTTCAGGAGACTATAGCTAAGATAAAAAAGACATGGGAGCGGTACGCTCCTTACTATAAGGAGCAGGCAGGCACCGAAGCTGAACAGGAAGAAGTGAATGTCACGGCAGACGAGATAGACGCGAAATTTAATGCGATATATTCACTTATCACTGATGAGCTGGGAGATATAGCGGACAAGGAAAAGCTCATGGCTAACTGCACGGCGGCAATGGAAAAGGCGGAGCGATCGATGCTTTACAGAGGTGTGAGCCTTGAGCGGGCAAAGGAGCTTGACAGCCGTGGACTTTTAAAGGAGAAGAGCAATGCGCAGATAAATGCCATGGCTGATGAGCAGGAGAAGCTCAGGCAGAACATGAAGAACCTGCATGGGGAGCTTGATGCTGCCGGCACACAGATGAACAGGATTGAGGGAAGCTGTGAGTACGCGAAAAGAAGCTATGAGGAGCATTACGGAGAGTATATGCCTGTGGAAATAAATAATCCTCAGGAATATGCAGGGCAGCACAGGGCTGAGCTTTCGAGGCTTAAGAAGGAGCTTTCAAGATTTTCGGGGCTTGAAAAGGATAATCTCAAGGAGCAGACGGCATGTATGGTGATGCAGAAGGATCTTGAACGCATGGTAAGGACTGCCGCTCCGGATGCAGATGATATTATAAGCCGGATGACAACCGAGGGCGCGGATGAAGGCAGTGTGTCCGATGAGAAGCTCACCAACGAAATGTATGAGGAGGCAGGGCGTACCTTTGACGGTGTGTTGAAGGAGGAACAGAAAAAGCGCACTGCATTCACCAGGGCACGGGATATGCTTGTCGATGAGCTTATGAGTCTTAATGCGTATGAGCTTGCACAGGAGGTGAAGCAGAATGTCCTTCCTCCGCAGACGCAGGAGGAGGCAGCGGCTCTCAAGGATGCGCTTGGAACAACCAAGGACTGTATTGAATTAGAGCGCGGCAGAATAAGCAGGGGCATTGAGGACATGGAGCTTATCAAGAGCAATTTTGAGAACAGATGTGTCCAGATATGCACCAATATACGCTCTGAGCTTGAAAGGCTGGATAAGCTTTCAAGAATCACTCTTGACGAGGAAGCTATTCCGGTATTGTCATTGCAGATTCCGTATGTGAAGGAAGAAATGTATAAAGACAGGATGTCTGTATATATTAATGAGACGGTATCCCTGGCAGAGGGCTTCAGGACTATGGACGAGAGGCTTAAATTCATAAGGGGAAGGCTCTGCTGGAAGAGACTGTTCTCCGTCATAGTTACGGACATGAACAGTATAAGATTAAGCCTGTACAAGCGTGAGAGGATAAAGGATCAGAGCCGTTATCTGCGCTATGAGGAGGCAGTCGGAAGTACAGGGCAGTCACAGGGTATATATATCCAGTTCCTTGTCTCTGTGATCAATTATATTGCAAGCATAAACGCAGGAGGAAAAGAGGCAGCAGTGCTCGGAAAGACGATATTCATTGATAATCCGTTCGGTGCGGCGAAGGATATATATATCTGGGAACCTATCTTTAAGCTTTTAAAGACCAACCATGTCCAGCTCATTGTCCCGGCGCGAGGAGCTACTCCGGCTATAACAGGACGATTCGATGTCAATTATGTACTTGGACAGAGACTTGTGGATAAAAAACAGCAGACAGTTGTGGTCGATTACCACAGTCAGGTAGCAGAGAGCGAACTTGAATACGAAAGACTAACTTTTTCACAGGAAAGTTTTGATTTTCTCTAGGTGCTGTGATAAACTGGAAAAAAGCATGTAATGTGAGGTGAACATATTGGACAAGTATGAGTTGACCATTAAGATAGAAAAACTGGATAAGCTTGTAAAGAGCGGGGATTATGTCAATGCTGCCAAGGTTGCAGAGCAGCTTGAATGGAAGAAGATGAAACAGTGGACAGTCATGTCCAATGCTATAGAAGCGTATGTTGCAACAGGGAAATATGATAAGGCGAGAAATGTGTGCATTTATGCCTATAACCGTAAGCTTGGCGGAAGGAGACTTCTGGCAACTCTTATGGAGATGTATGTCAAGCTCGGTGAGCTGGATGATGCGGAGGAGATTTATCAGGAGTATGTGGAGCTGGCACCGCGCGATGTGACCGGGTATATCCTTCTGTATAAGTTAAAGCGCGCTAAGAAGGCACCTGTCGAGGAGCTTATAACCATTCTTCAGAACTACAAGGATAAGGAGCTTGACGAGGAGTATGAGTATGAGCTTGCGCTTCTCTACAGCGAGGCAGGACTTACCGACAAGTGTGTGAGGGAATGTGATGAGCTGGTGCTGTGGTTCGCAGATGGAATATATGTCGAGAAGGCGTTGAGACTTAAGCAGATGTATGTTCCGCTGACACCGGGGCAGATGGAGAAGCTTGCAAGGCTTGAGAAGCTGTCCTCGCTCGGAATAAACAGCTCAGCTGTGTATGACGGCATGGGCGGTGAGCCGGCGCAGACGGAAGCTGCAGCAACAGAGGCAGAGCCGGACACAGCTTATGGGTATGATGACCATGCGTACAATAATCATGGATACGATACTGACAACGCCGGTGCGTATGATAATGGAGAATATGATACCCGCGATATTAGTGCGTACGAACAACATGAATATGATACCCACGATACCCGACAGGACTATAATATGTCTTATGAGCCGACAGCTGAGGAAGCAGAGGACTATGACAACGAGGCATTATATGCCCTTGATGAAGAACAGGAGCAGCATGAGCAGCATGAGCAGCAGAAGCCGGGTATCGTTGAGGAGCCTGTGAGCCATGAAGCGGAGCCGGAAGAACCGGAGGCTTATGCCAACGAGACGGATTCTGCGGATGAGGAGAACAAGCCGGTATACATTGATGATATAGGAAACACAACAGAGTGGTCACCTATAGATATCGATAATGCTATATCAGCGCAGCCGGAGCCTGAAAAAGAAGTTAAACCACAGCCTTTAGAGAAAAAGCCTGCAAAGACAGCTATAAAAGAAGATATGCAGAAGCTTGAGCCGGATTATGATATAAGTATAAAGGTTCCCGACTATTCAGTATATGACACCAGAAACGTGCAGCAGGAGCTTAAGGCGAATGTCAATGAGATAATGGAGGCATATAAGAACAGAGAGAGAACCGAGGCACTCAGGGAAGCGGCACAGCTTGAAGATATACAGGATGATTCTGAGCCTACGAAGGAAATTATAATCAACAAGCACCAGTGGCGCAAGGCGTCAAGGAATGCAGCAAAGACACATGACGACAATGGAAAAAAGGCTTCGCCCGGCAGTACTGTGTCCGACAGCAGGCTGCCAGATATTAATTCCCTGAAAAATGCCGATATAAGAGAAGTCACGCAGCAGCTTACGCTTGAACAGATGTCGGAGCTTGTAGCACAGCTTCAGGCTGAGCAGGAGCGGAGAAGGAGGGAGGCGGCAGCAGACCGCGAAGCCAACTCTTCACAGATGGACATAACACAGTGGCTTTCCGATTTAGATGATGAGGATGATGAGAAGCAGCCTGATAATCGTGCCACAAGGGAGATTCCTGTAGCTGAGATTAAGAAGATGGTTATGCCTGTCAAATCAGAAGAGGAACAGGCTGAGGCACCACAGCAGCATGCACAGGACAGAAGGCGGGAGCCTGCACAGACTGAGCAGAAGGCAGATGACTACAGCAAGGAGGAGAGGGAGGCTCTTGAGAGGACGGTCAGGGAGATAGCTGCGTCAATCAATCCGGATGAGAAACCGAAGGCAGAATCGGATAAGCAGGAGCCAGAAGCTGAGGAGGAAGAATTCGAGGAGATTCCGGATATTGATGACAGTGAGAGCATCGAAGAGGAAAATGATGTAAACGATGAGGCGGATGAAACAGGAGGTGTGCCTGATCTTGAACATGCGATAAATGCCGGAATAGAGCAGATAATCGAGGATAATGCCAAAGCAGCTGTAGGAGTTTCTGATTCGGGAAGATATCTGCTCAAGGATGAGGAGAGAGTATTTCTTGACAGATATTTATATATGTCCGGCATGGAGAAGAGGTTGTGCAGATACATCGGAGCTAAGAGAGCTGAGGCTGTGGGAAAGCTTGATAATGCAGGGCATGTAGCCATCATGGGCAGCCGCACCACCGACAAGACAGCCTTTGCAATCAATCTGTTTAAAGCACTTCATGCGTATGACGAAGACCGTGAGCAGAAGCTTGCGCGCATATCAGCGGAAAAGATAAATGAGAAGGGCTATGAGCTGTATGCGGATAAGCTCGCAGGTCAGACTCTCGTAATTGAGAATGCAGGACGGTTAAAGAGGGAAACACTTATCTCAATGTTGAAGCTCAGTCGCAACACGTTGTTTATTATCATAGACGAGGAGTTCGAGATAAATAAGCTTTTTGCGGACAATCCGGATCTTGCAGATAATTTCACGGGCTGCTTCTTACTCAAGCAGTATACGGTAAATGAGCTTGTGGATATTGCCAAGGATTATGCGGAGAGTCAGGGATGGAGAGTTGAGGATAAGGCACTTTTAAAGCTGTATCTGATACTCAGCCAGGTTCCGAATGATGATCAGGGTAATGCTGTTGAACTGGTGAAGGAGATAATGAACCACGCTGCAGGACATGCGAAAAACAGGCTTGGCAATAAGCTTTTCGGCAGATTCCGTTCTGTTCTTACCATCAAGGAGGGTGACTTAAGCTCAGAGGATGAGTATGAAGATGACGAGGACGAAGAGAATACGGAAGCTGAGGAGGATACGCAGCCGGATGACGCTATAGAGAATGACAGGGATAAGCCTAAAAAAGAGAAAAAATCACGGGTCTGGAAGAAGAATAAGCAGGCAGAGAAAAAGGCTTTTTCTGATGATACAGAAGATAATGATGATTATGATGAAGATGATGAGTACGACGATGACTATGATGATGACGATGATTATGATGAATAGTCGACATTAGAAGGTATGCTATTATTGGCAGACAATATTAAAATATAACCTGGAGGAGAAGGCAATGGGAAATGTAAAGGAAACAATTGAGAGCGGCAAAGCTGTTCTCGGAATCGAGTTCGGTTCAACAAGAATTAAGGCGGTACTCATTGATGAGAAGCATACACCGATAGCAGGGGGAAGCCATGAATGGGAGAACCGCTATGAGAATGGTGTGTGGACATACAGCCTTGATGATATATGGGGAGGTCTTACAGACTGTTATGCATCGTTGAAGGCGGATGTAAAGGAAAAATACGGAGTTACACTCAAAAGGCTTGGGGCAATAGGCTTTTCAGCCATGATGCACGGCTACATGGTATTTGATAAGGATGGGCAGCTTTTAGTTCCGTTCAGGACATGGAGAAACAGCATAACCGAGGAGGCATCCAACGAGCTTACTTCACTTTTTAATTACAACATTCCTCAGAGATGGAGCATTGCCCATCTTTATCAGGCAATGTTAAATAATGAGGAGCACCTTCCGCGTATTGACTACATGACAACACTGGAGGGCTTCATACACTGGAAGCTTACCGGAAAGAGGGTTATCGGTGTCGGTGAAGCTTCCGGCATGTTCCCAATTGATACTGCTGCTAAGAATTATAATGCAAATATGGTAGGCAGATTCGACTCGCTCATCGAGGAGAGAAATGCACAGGGAGACAAGGCACAGCTTCCATGGAGACTCATGGATATTATGCCGAAGGTGCTTCTTGCGGGTGATGAGGCAGGAGTTCTCACAGCAGAGGGCGCAGCGCTCCTTGATAAGGATGGTGACCTTGAGGCGGGAATACCTATGTGCCCGCCTGAGGGAGATGCAGGAACAGGAATGACGGCCACCAACGCTGTTGCGGTGAGAACAGGAAATGTATCAGCCGGAACAAGCGTATTCGCGATGATAGTCATGGAGAAGGAGCTTTCCAAGGTATATCCTGAGATTGACCTTGTCACAACACCTACAGGAAATCTTGTATCCATGGTTCATTGCAACAACTGCACATCCGACCTCAACGCATGGGTCAACATATTCAAGGAGTTCGAGGAAGCTCTCGGAATACCTGTTGATATGAATAAGCTCTTTTCGGTCCTCTACAATAAGGCACTCGAGGGGGATGCAGACTGCGGCGGACTTATGTCCTATGGCTACATATCGGGCGAGAATATCACTCACATGGAGGAGGGAAGACCTCTGTTTGTGAGAAATACCAACAGTAATTTCAGTCTTGCCAACTTTATGAGAACACACCTTTACACATCACTCGGTGCTCTTAAGATAGGACTTGACATCCTGCTAAAGGAAGAGGGCGTTAAGGTGGATTCCATCACAGGACACGGCGGACTATTTAAGACCAAGGGGGTCGGCCAGAGCTTCCTTGCGGCAGCCATGGACGCTCCTATAACCGTTATGGAGACGGCAGGCGAGGGCGGTGCATGGGGAATGGCACTTCTTGCAGCATACATGATTAACAAAAATGACGGTGAGACACTTGACGATTACCTGAATAACAAGGTATTTGCCGGACAGACGGGAAGCACATTGGAGCCTGCAGCGGAGGATGTCAAGGGCTTTGATGAGTTTATCGAGCGATATAAGGCTGGTCTTGCGGTAGAAAGGGCGGCAGTGGATTCACTTTAATTTGAACGCAGAATAGGCAATCCCCCGCTTCAAGTGCGTAGAGCACTAAGCGGTGGGTAAGGGGGATGCGAACTGCGTTCATGAGCAAGCAGCGAAAGCGGATTGCGAATGTCCGCTTTACTAATCAATCACTTATATATAGATTCAAGGTATCAAAAGATGCCGGTTTAATTTAAGAGTGTATATAAATGTTTTGATACCGGAATCATATAAACAAGGAGAAGGGAAGGTTTTATTATGTTAGAAGCGTTAAAAAAAGAAGTATACGAGGCTAATATGGAGCTTGTAAAGAGGGGACTTGTAATCTACACATGGGGAAATGTCAGCGGTATCGACAGGGAGAGCGGACTTGTTGTAATCAAGCCGAGCGGTGTCGAGTATGATGTTATGACACCTGATGACATGGTTGTTGTGGACATGGACGGAAAGGTTGTTGAGGGTAAGTACAAGCCTTCATCGGACACAGCTACACATCTTGTGCTCTATAAGCAGTATTCTGAGATTGGCGGTGTTGTACATACACATTCTAAGTGGGCAGTCACATTTGCACAGGCGGGAATGGATATTCCGGCATTCGGAACAACACACGCAGACTATTTCTACGGCGATGTTCCATGCACAAGGGACTTGACCGCGCAGGAAATCTATGAGGCTTATGAGCTCAACACAGGAAATGTCATTGTAGAGACAGTCGGCGACACGGACGCCCTTGCCATTCCGGGAATCGTGGTAAAGAACCATGGCCCATTCGCATGGGGCAAGACTGCCAAGGGAGCCGTATATAATGCAGTGGTTCTTGAGGCTGTCGCAGAGATGGCGTACAACACCATGACACTCAACCCTAGAGTACAGAGAGTGCCACAGCACCTTCTTGACAAGCATTACTTCAGAAAGCACGGAGCAAATGCCTACTACGGACAGGGCGAGAACGAGGACCACTAAAGCTTTTGGGACAGGGGTCAGACCCCGTGTCCCAAGTCTGGGACGCGGGGTCTGACCCCTGTCCCGGCGCAAAGGAGTTGTCTGGCGATTAAAAGAAAATATGAAATAAATTGCGTGAATTAGAGGTGGATTTTGTACTGCACGGGCAGACAGAATCCACCTTTTTGCATGCGGCACCGGGGGCTGACCCTAAATAGTACTTGTTAGTGCCATAAATGACTGCTATAATAATATAAAATAACAAATTAGGAGTAATGCGTCTGTATAAGAGGCACAAGTCAATTATGGCATTTTACTTATTGGGAGATTGTATAAGAGAACGGCGGGAGAGACTTGGGGTTACACAGGAGGAGCTGTGTGAGGGAATATGTTCTGTGCCTACACTGTCTAAAATAGAAAATGGCAAACAGGGCATGAGGTTAAACCAGTATATTGCAATTATGGAGAGATTGGGGCTGCCCGTAGAACCTTTAGGGGTGCGGGTCACAAGTGACGAAATGTACTGGTATAACATTAAGAGGGAAATAAGACATAGGCTGGCTTCACAGAAAGGGGATGTGGAGGAATTGCTGGATGAATTGAAGAATTGTCCGATTGGAATGGATAACATGACTGAGCAGTATATCACATTTGTGAGAGCCGGACTTAGGAGAGAAAAAGCTGGTTTTGATGATGAAATGCTTGAGTTGCTATTGCATGCAATACATTGTACCTATAGAAATTTTGATATAAACCAGATAAACAGCGTTAAGCTTCTTACCACGGATGAAATTCTGATAATTAATTGTATTGCCAGTGTGCTTAGAAAGCAGGGAAAGACCAAGCAGGCAATAATGTGGCAGAAGTTTTTAAAGGAATACTTAGAGCACAGTAATGCTGATTATGATGAGATTGTAAATACATATCCGCTTATATTATTTAATCTCAGTAATTTGCTTATGGAGTGTAAAAAATATGATGAAGCACTGGAACTTTGTTCAACGGGTATAGAGTATTGTAATAAACATGGAAAACTTAATATGTTCATGCAATTATTGTACAATAAGTCGATATGCCTTGCAGAGTGCGGGGACAAAAAGCAGGCAGCACAGTTCATGACAACTGCCTATATCATAGCAAAGGCAAGAGGTGATGAGCACAGAGCTGCCATTATTGATGAGACCTTTGATGAATATAAACTAGATAAACTTATGCCGTAAAAATGTCATCTTCAAATGTTTGACATTCAATGAAATTGTCAGAAGATGGGGGTGTCTTGTCCGTGGCAGCTACAATATGAGTACATACATTTAAAAACAATAAAAATGAAATTACCAAAATGATATTTCTTTTCTTCATAAGGTAAACCTCCTAAATCTGATTATATAAATCAGAATACAACAACATAACTTAAAAGACCATTAAGCTACAAGAAAATTAAAATTTTCCTGTAACTTAATGGTCATATTGCGGAAAGGGTGTTATGCTTTGGTTGTATTCGGATACGGGAACATTAAACAGTAGCATAAAAAGAACATAAGAATGGGAGGTATAACTACAATGAAGAAAAAAATTAATTTATTTATTGCTATGATTTTGTCCGTGACGATGTTGTTCGGAAGTACAGTGTGTTTTGCCGCAGAGAATGACGCAGAGGTTGATAATACGCTGAGCGTGCAGAGTAATGAGAGTGTCAGGGCGGCAAGGTCTATGACGGACTCAAAACCTGTAACTATAAATGTTGGTACCACAGGAGTTATTGCATATGTGAATCTTAACTATGCGTGGGATGAGGGATATACGGGGTGGTTTACGGGAGCAAGTCTTACGGGAACATACGTGCCTGTAGGAACAAGTCTGGTTTTGAGGGATTTTACTACAAGTGACGTTGGGAATAGCAGTTATATTACCGTAACGGTCACTTATATAATTAATGGTGCGCAGTATAATGCATCCGCAACATTTTATGTAGATGAATGGGGCGAAGTATCCTAAACTAACATTTAACAGGCATATTTAAAATGTAAATTCACAACAACCCAAGCCGCGATAATCTTATGTTATCACGGCTTGGGTTAAAGTGGTATAAAGGAGAACCATTATGAATAAGAAAAAAAGATACAGTATATCAATGCTTTTACTACTGGTAATAATGGCCATTACCGCATGTACAGGAAAACAATCAGATTCAGCAGATAATGATATTGTGGCATATAAGCCGCAGTATTACCAGTACGATTTAACTTTCGATGGTTCAGAAGGAGTAGAGCCTAATTTCTATGGAATGTTTGTTCAGGGAGATAGCCTGTACTGTATCTCAAGAGATGATAGCAGAATGGATATGGTCAATATAATTGATATTTCAACAGGGAAGCATAGTGAGAAACGGCTTGACTCCACGGCAAGCTATTACAGAACCGGGACGGGTTTTGCAGGCTTTAAATCCAAGAAGCTCACTATATATGACGAGAATTTCGACAAGACAGGTGAGGTGGATTTAAGTAAATTTATTGCAGAGCTGAATGCGTCAGGGGAATCTCTATTAATATATAATGGCAGCAATATTACTATGGATACAGAGGGCAATATCGGGATAGTGAGCAATATGAATACACTCTATATGGTTGACGCGAACGGAGTGCTGCTGTCAAGAACGGAATGTCCTGATAATATGAGCAGAATAGAAATGGTATTTGTTACCAATGCAGGAAGCTGGTATATTGTGTGTGGTGGTATGAATTATGGTGACACAGTATTCTACCCGGTGGATATAAAAAGTGGAACACTCGGTGATGGGATGGAAGATATACTGTATGGTGATAACAATACAGTGGTAGATATATGTCCGGTGGATGAGGATGATTTTTATATTTTTTCCCGAAATTATGTATATAGATATATTTCGGAAAGCGCAACTTCCGAAGAGCTGTGCTGTCTCAGGGATTATGGTGTGGAGATAGACAGTCAGGGAATGGGTGTTGGAAGTGGATTCGGGATGTTTACGGATAATATGCCGGGCATTATAAATTATACCGGCAGTCAGACGGAGGGGGATGCGGATGTAAGGAATATAGAACTCGTCACATTTGTTAAGACAGAGGGAAAGGCTGCACAGAGGACGGAGCTTGTCGCAGCAACAATATCTGAGCCTTCCTTTAAAGAACGTGAGGCGGTCATGCGGTTTAACAAGTATAATCCCGACTACTATATCACTTTCAAGACATATTTGGATGAGGATTATCACACGGATGATAGAAAGGAGAAAGTCCGACTTGCCCGGCAGAGCTTTAACAATGACCTTGTGAGTGGTAAGGGGGCGGACATATATTTTTCGCCTTATGGAGAACTTGATTTTGAGAATCTTGGAGAGAAAGGTGCGCTTGCGGATTTATATGAATTTATAGACGCGGACAGCGATATAAGCAGGGATGATTTTGTGCAGAGTATCCTTAAGGCTATGGAATATAAAGGAAAGCTGTATGCAGTGTCGCCTGATTTCAGCCTTAATACAATAGTTGGAAAGAAATCACTTCTGGGGCAGTATGATAAGTGGGATTACAATGCTGTGTATGAGCTTGCAAAGAGCCACCCTGATGCAATACTTTTTGCGAACAGTAATCAGGAGAATAATCTTGACAAATTTATGGCGTATTCGCTGGATATGTTCTATAACAGTGATACGGCGGAGTGCAGCTTTGACTCAGAGCAGTTCATAAAGCTGCTTGAACTGGCAAAGGGCAGTGGCACGGAATATGACAGCAGTGCCGATATCGGAGAGCTTCTCACGGATGAGAAGGTACTTCTGTATGAGGCACCGATAATTTTCTGGTATAATACACAGCTTTTGCCGTATTATTTTGGTGAGGATATAAGCTATGTCGGGTATCCGTCGAACGCTGAGAGTGGAACGGTGCTCAGATATTATTATCAGTGGGCTGTCAGCGGGCAGTCACAGCACAAGGATGGTGCATGGCAGTTTATAAAGAGCCTTTTTGACGATGAGTATCAGAAGAGCTGCTTTTATTTTCCTGTGATGAGGTCAAGCTTTGATGATGAGATAACTGAGGCAATGAATTATAGCGGAAGGAGTAAGACAGATCTTGCAAATGGTGTGGAAGTGCAATTACATGCCATGACCCAGGCGGAAGCAGAGGAGTTCCGCCAGCTTGTCGATAATGCAACGCTTGTTTACAAGCCCTATGATACAGTGAAGAGCATAATAAAGGAAGAGGCAGAATACCTCTTTGACGGAGTGCGCAGTGCGGAGGAGACCGCGGCGATAATCCAGAATAGAGTAAAACTCTACCTTGAGGAGAACAACTAGGCTGGGACAGGGGTCTGACACCGGCGTCCCATGCTTGGGACACCGGTGTCAGACCCCTGTCCCAATTTTGCGTATTGTTTTTTTGGAAAAATTATTCTATACTGGATTTCCGGCGGCATAAGCCGTATACATTATTGTGTAAAGGGAGAAATTCGGAAGATGAGCAGTGAAGTAAATAAGGTAAGCAGGGATTTGACGAGCGGACCTTTGGCAAAGCAGATTCTGGTATTCAGTATACCGCTTGTGCTGTCTAACCTGTTGCAGGTGCTCTTTAATATGTCGGATATTGCGGTGGTCGGGCAGTTCGCCGGCTCACATGCGCTGGGAAGTGTTGGGTCGACAACCACGCTGGTGACGCTGTTTACCACGTTTTTGATAGGTGTGTCGGGCGGTGTGAATGTGATGACGGCGCAGTACATAGGTGCCAGGAAGGACAAGGATGTGCGTGAGGTTGTCCATTCGGCTGCGTGGATGTGCGCGCTCATGGGTGTGATACTGCTTCTGTTCGGGCAGGTGTTTTCAAAGCTGATTCTTGAAGTTATGAAGACCAAGAAAGAGCTTATAGACGGAGCCACACTGTATCTTAGAATATATTTTCTCGGAATGCCTGCACTTGGAATTTACAATTTCGGTAATGCTGTATTTTCGGCTGTCGGAGATACCAGGAAGCCTGTGTATATACTGGCATTTTCGGGTGTTGTTAATATCCTGCTCAATCTGTTTTTTGTCATAGTGTGCAGGCTTTCGGTTGCGGGGGTAGCCATCGCCAGCGTCACGTCGCAGTATATGTCTGCGGTGCTCATAATGATAGCGCTTATGAAGGCGGATGAGAGAATACGTTTTTCACCAAAGTATCTTAAATTCTATCCGGACAAGGCAAGGGATCTTTTCAAGCTGGGCTTTCCGGCGGGAATACAGAACGCGGTATTCCAGTTTGCCAACCTTTTTGTTCAGGTCGGCGTTAATTCGTTTGATGCGGTCATTGTCGAGGGAAATTCGGCGGCAACCAACGCGGACGCGCTTGTATATGATGTCATGGCGGCATTCTACACAGCCTGCGCAAGCTTCATGGGGCAGAATTATGGAGCAAGAAACAAAAAGAGAGTGCGCAACAGCTACATCATAAGTCTTGCCTATTCATTTGGAATCGGAATGGTAATGGGAATCACGCTCAACATATTGGGGCGTCCGTTCCTGTCACTTTTTACCAAGGATGCCGCAGTTATGGACGCGGGTATGCTGCGCCTTAACATTATGAGCATATCCTACGGCTTCTCAGCATTTATGGACTGTACAATAGCAGCCTCAAGAGGTCTGGGAAAGACGGTTGTACCAACGTACATAGTAATAATGGGCTCATGCGTGTTCAGAGTGATATGGATATATACGGTATTTGCGTATTTTAAGACGGTTCCGTCACTTTACATATTGTATATATGTTCGTGGACGCTCACCGCGGTTGCGGAGTTCATATACTTTATGAGGATTTATAAGGAGCATATAAAGGTACTGTAAATGGTGGAAGCTCTATACAGAAGTCGTTGATTGTTGCGGTGAATAATTTACTATATAATTGAATTTTTTTGATAAAAATGAGAAAAAACCCCACAAGGTTGCAGCTTGTGGGGTTTTTTCTCATTTATTCTTTATGGATTTTACTCTATTATACCACACTATTTCTTCAACACAAATTTCCCGACAAGCTGCTGCAAGGTATCCGCCTGTGCCGACAGCTCCTCACTTGTCGCGGATGTCTCCTGCGCTGCCGAGGAGTTGGACTGGACAACCTCTGCAATCTGGTTGACACCTTCGTTTGCCTCATCCATAGCCTTTGACTGAGTGCCCGAAGCTTCGCTCAGTGCTCTTGATGTCTCTGCAATGGACTGGATTCCGTCTATTACGGAGGTGAGGGCTTCCGCTGCACTGCGTGCAGCATGGTTGCCGTCATCAATCTCCTTGAGAGCACCCTCTATAAGCTCGCGTGTATCCACAGCGGACTTGGCACTCTGCTCGGCAAGCTGGCGGATCTCATCTGCGACTACGGCAAAACCACGGCCTGCGTCCCCTGCCCTTGCCGCCTCGATTGAAGCATTGAGTGAGAGAAGGTTGGTCTGGCTTGCGATGTCCTCTATGTTGGCTGTGATATTCTCAATCTTTCTCGAAGTCTCTGTTATGCGGACCATAGCCTCGGACAGCTTCTGCATCTGAACCCTGCTGTCATCAGCCTGTCTGGCATAATCAACCGCCTGCTTATGGGCTTTCTCAAGATTCTTAGCTGATTTATCGGCCTCCTCAGTGATATTGGTGATAGTCGAGGTGAGTTCTTCAATAGCTCCTGCCTGCTCTGTGGCACCCTCTGCAAGGGCTTGTGCGGACTGCGCAAGGTTGTCGGAGCCGGCGGCTACCTGTCTGGATGCCTCATCTACCTGTGTGAGCGTTGCTATCATCTGGTGCTTGAGCTTCTGCATGGAGGTGAGCATGATGGAAAACTTACCGATGTACTTGTCATGGCAGCCTGATGTCGCAATAAAGTTGCCATCAGCCATCTCTCCGAGCACATATCCGATATCGGATATGAGTGTGTTGAGCTCTTCTGCCATGTATTTTGAATCGGCTAACATCTCTGCAATCTCGTCATCGTAGTTACTCTCAGGGAATGGACTGTCCAAGTCGCCTTCGGCAAGCAGCTTAAGACGCTTGGCAGTATCTGCAAGAGTGGCTTCAATTTCATTGGCAAACTTGTTGCTGACCTTGTTAGACTGTAATCTTGTGGCAACTATGAGGAGTAATATTACTGCGATGCATACAAATTCTATAATATTGAGCTGGTGTTTATATGCATTGCCCTTGGTAACATAGCAGTCCATGAGCTGCTTCATATAGCCATAGATGGTATCGTATTCGGGAGTAAGCTTGTTCATCTCAAGACGCTGTGCATTGTTGCTTGCGTTTACATCGGAGGTTGCCCCCTGCCTTATAATCTCGTCGGACAGTGTCCAGTAATCATCTATGACGCTGCTTATATTGTCACATATTTTTTTTGCTTCGGAATAATTGCACTGCTCTGTTATAGAATTGAAATAGGTAGTAAAGCTATCCCTTTTATCAAAATAAATTTCCTGCTGTTCACTGATTGAGCCGGCATCCAGATAACCGATAACAGCGCGCAGGGCACTTCTTGAATCGGCGAAAACAGTCATCGCCTTACCGATGTCACCCTGAATAAAGCCATATGACTTTAGGGAGTGGTTGGACTGTACGCTGGTAAATACAATTAAAATGATGGCAAGCACAATGGATATGCTCGTAATGTTGGTGATAAGGTTGAAATTTTTTCGCAGTCTGGCGTGAATACGTTGGCTGTCATTTGTTTTTTTTCTGTCTTCCATTAAGAATACCCTTCCTTTCACAATGAATAAATCGTATCAAGCCGGGTTTTCACGGCTTGAAATATTTTTTGTATCACCCTGTCATTAGGATAGCATTTTTGTTAAAAAATGGAAAGAATATTTTGAAAATTTTAAAAAAAAAGTTATAAAATACCGTAATTAAATCAAAACATGTAAAAAATCTCTGCGATGTAATTTATTATTACTTTTGGCAACAAAATGAGCAACAGATGGGCATAATTTGAACAAAAATGCTTTGACAATATGGCGGTATGGCTTTAAAATGACTATAGGTGAAACAATTTATATAGTTGTTTTCCAAATGTTTTTTAATCTAAGAGAGCGAAAGCGGAACAGGAGAGGTAATATGAAGTTTTTTATTGACACAGCGAAGGTTGAAGACATTAAGAAAGCAAATGACATGGGGGTTATTTGCGGAGTAACAACGAACCCATCTTTAATTGCAAAAGAGGGCAGAGATTTTAATGAGGTTATCAAGGAGATAGCATCAATTGTTGACGGTCCGATAAGTGGTGAGGTTAAGGCTACAACCCAGGATGCTGAGGGTATGATTAAGGAAGGAAGAGAGATTGCAGCTATCCATCCTAACATGGTTGTCAAGATTCCTATGACTGTTGAAGGACTTAAGGCTACCAAGGTTCTCGCTTCAGAGGGTATCAAGGTTAATGTTACACTTATCTTCTCGGCTAATCAGGCGCTTCTTGCAGCGAGAGCGGGTGCAGCTTATGTTTCCCCATTCCTTGGAAGACTTGATGATATATCACAGCCGGGCATTGAACTTATCCGTACAATCTCAGATATTTTCATGAATTATCCTGAGATTGAGACAGAGATTATTGCAGCCAGCGTCCGCAATCCAATCCATGTAACAGACTGCGCACTTGCAGGTGCTGACATTGCAACGGTTCCTTATTCGGTAATCGAGCAGATGACTAAGCACCCGCTCACAACAGCAGGTATTGATAAGTTCGTTAAGGATTATGAAGCTGTATTCGGAAAGCAGAACTAATATATAAAAAGGAGGTTTTTTATCTATGCGCGACAATGTAGAAAATATGTCCGTTAATGCCATCCGTGTTCTTGCGGCTGACGCTGTTCAGAAGGCTAATTCAGGACATCCGGGACTTCCTCTTGGCTCAGCGGCTATGGCTTATGAGCTCTGGGCTAATCACATGAATCACAATCCGGCAGACCCTAAGTGGTTCAACAGGGACAGATTCATATTATCGGGTGGACATGGTTCTACTCTTCTATACTCACTTCTCCATCTTTTTGGATATGGACTTACTAAGGAAGATCTGGCTCAGTTCCGCCAGTGGGGTTCACTCACACCGGGTCACCCTGAGTATGGTCATACAGTAGGTGTTGAGGCTACAACAGGACCTCTTGGAGCAGGCATGGGTATGGCTGTAGGTATGGCTGTAGCGGAAGCACATCTTGCCGCTGTATTTAACAAGGATAATTACCCGGTTGTTGACCATTATACTTATGTTCTCGGCGGTGATGGATGTATGATGGAGGGAATTTCCTCCGAGGCATTCTCACTTGCGGGAACACTTGGACTTAGCAAGCTCATCGTGCTCTATGACTCCAACAAGATTTCCATAGAGGGTGGTACGGACATAGCATTTACCGAGGATGTAAAGAAGCGCTTCGAGGCGTTCGGCTTCCAGACACTTGTTGTCGAGGACGGTAATAATATTGAAGAGATCGGAAAGGCTATCGAGGAGGCTAAGGCTGACAAGACAAGACCTACAATGATTACGGTCAAGACAAAAATCGGCTACGGCTGTCCTGCCAAGGAGGGCAAGGCTTCCGCTCACGGCGAGCCTCTCGGAGCCGACAATGTGACAGCTCTCAAGGAGAACCTTGGCTGGCCGTCACAGGAGCCTTTCTATGTACCTGACGAGGTTTACGCTAATTACAAGGAGAAGGCCAAGAAGGGTGCCGAGGCTGAGGCGGCTTGGAACAAACTCTTTGCTGAGTACTGCGAGGCATATCCGGAGATGAAGAAGCTCTGGGACGAGTATTTTGATGAGAATGCCGCAGAGAAGGTTCTTGACGATGAGAACTTCTGGAGCTATGAGGACAAGCCTCAGGCTACACGTAACCTTTCAGGTGTACAGATTAACAAGCTTAAGAATATGCTTCCTAATCTTATGGGCGGTTCCGCAGACCTTGCACCGTCTACTAAGACATATATGTCCGACATGGGAGATTTCTCCAAGGACAATTATGCCGGAAGAAATATGCACTTCGGCGTAAGAGAGCTTGCGATGACTGCTATCGGCAACGGTATGATGCTTCACGGCGGACTTCACGCTTTCGTGTCAACCTTCTTCGTGTTCAGTGATTATGTCAAGCCTATGGCAAGACTTTCAGCTATCATGGGAGTACCTCTTACATTTGTACTTACACATGACAGCATTGGCGTTGGCGAGGATGGCCCTACACATGAGCCTATCGAGCAGCTTGCAATGCTTCGCGCACTTCCTAACTTCACGGTATACAGACCTTGTGATGCGACGGAGACGGCGGCAGCGTGGGCTTACGCAGTGACCTCTAAAAAGACACCTACAGCACTTGTTCTCACAAGACAGAATCTGCCTCAGATGGCTGGTTCCTCCAAGGAAGCTTTAAAGGGTGCCTATGTCATTGCTGACTCTGCAAAGAACGTACCTGATGCTATTCTTATCGCTTCGGGTTCTGAGGTATCACTTGCTGTAGATGCCAAGGCAGAGCTTATTAAGGATGGCATTGATGTGCGAGTTGTCTCCATGCCTTCTATGGATGTGTTCGAGCAGCAGAGCGATGAGTACAAGGAGTCCGTACTTCCTAAGAGCGTGAGAAAGAGAGTTGCCATCGAGGCGCTGTCAGACTTCGGCTGGGGCAGGTATGTAGGCCTTGACGGAGCTTATGTCACAATGCACAGCTTTGGTGCAAGTGCTCCTGCGGCTACACTCTTCAAGGAGTTCGGTTTCACGGTTGAGAATGTTGTCAGGACTGTTAAGGAACTCTGAAATTTAAGAATTTTTTGATTTTCAAATGGAAATTATATGAGTATAATTATGGCAGGGAGTGATATCTGGCTCCCTGCCTGTTATTTTATTTATAGGATTCATGTGTCAAAATATGACAATCAAAGCTAGGAGTGTATAACGCATTATGTTTATGCATATCAGCTCCGTTGTACGAAGCAAGATGTTCTAAGAACATCTAAGCTTCTCCCAAAAGTCATGATATGCATAAACATAATACGTTATACACAGCCAAATATATATAGCATGTTTTGACACAGGAATGTTTATGCATAAAAATGTTTTCAATAGAACACAGGATACTGTGTGAATGCAGGTGTAAAGAATATCATAAAAGGGGAAATGGAAAATGAAAGAGAACAATAAACACATAATACTTGTATTGGGACTTGCGGCGTTGACAGCTGTCGCGGCGGCGGTTCTTACCTGCGTGCTCCTCATGCCGAAGCTTATGCTTGGCAGGAGACTTAATGAGATTCTTAAGGACACATATACATATAATGCTGAGGCTTCGGTTGCGGGTGTTGACATGGGAATACTGGGCGATGAGTTCGAGGGAAGTATTACCGGAAGCAGGAGCAATGATGTTATATATGGCAGCATATCGTATAAGGGCTTTGAGTGCCTTGAAATATATGTTGAAAATGATGGTAAAGTCATGCTCAACATTGAGAAGCTTTTTGAGAGTGCGGTAAATAAGGCGGAGGAGAAGACCGGACTTCCGCTTGATTTTATAAGGAATAAGCTGACGGATTTCACGATATCGTCCAGCCAGATTGAGGATATAACCGGAGAGAAGCTTGTGACAATGGCTGATGCGGGCGTGACACATAACACACTTGAGGAGTTCGTACAGGCAGTGAAGCTTCTGTCCTCGTTCAAACAGATTAAAGCAGAGGATATGGCTGCAGAATATAAGCTTCTCGGTGATGATGCAGGATACTTTATGTTGGAGTTGAAGGATGGAATGACGAAGGTATACATCGGAGTTCCGAAGGATAAGAATGACAAGGCCACATCCTTTGTCGTCGAGTATACAGACGATGGAGCTGCAGCCGGCGCAGATACCATTGTTTGGAAAATCAAATTTGATTATGAGATTTGTGAAGTTGGGGAGATAGATGTACCTGATGAGACGTTGTCGAAGGAGACGATAGAGCTGCTTAAAAAAGTGTATGGGTATCTGGAATAAATATGGATTCAAATTTAGTTCGGTTGCGACCGAGTCGGTTGCAACCGAACTAAATTTGACATGCAAAAAATTATGGGTATAATATAGATTATAAATGCGGATGGAGGTGAGTGGGAATGTTTTATGGCAGAGAAGAACAGAGAAAAAGATTGTCGGATATGATTAACGCGCAGGGTCAGGTGGTTTCACTGATATATGGAAGAAGGCGTGTCGGCAAAAGCGAGCTTATAAAGCAGGTTTTGAGAGAGTCGACCGTGGACAGCATATATTATGAGTGCAAGCAGACAACAGAACAGAACAATGTGGACAGCCTGGCGGAACTGATAGTGGAAAAGTATAATTTTCCCAAGCCATCGTTTAAATGCATGGAGGAGCTGCTGAGGTTTCTTTTCAAAAAATCGGAGCAGGAACCGCTTGTAATTGTGCTCGATGAGTACCCGTATCTCAGAGAGAACCTGCAGGGGGCTGACAGTATAATACAGACAATTATAGACGGAAACAAGGATACTTCAAATGTTAAGCTTATACTCTGCGGCTCTTATGTCGATACCATGAAGGCACTCCTGTCAAAGCAGAATCCGCTTTATGGGCGCGTTGATGTCACGATAGATTTAAAACCCATGGATTACTATGAATCGTCTTTATTTTATGAGGGCTTTTCGGAGGAGGATAAGGTAAGGCTGTACAGTGTGTTTGGCGGCATACCATATTATAACAGGCTGATAGACGGCTGTAAGACGGTTAGGGATAACATAATAACACTTATCGCCTCGGTGGGTGCACGGCTTGAAAATGAGGTGACAATGTATCTTAATTCGGAAATTTCCAAGATTACGAATGCAAATGAAGTGCTCGAGGCACTTGCAAAGGGATTTTCAAGGTATAAAGATATACTCGACCAGTCACATGTTTCGAGTGGACCGACTCTTGTGGATATACTTGACAAGCTGATTCGGATGGAGGTTGTCAAGAAAGAGGCACCAATCAATGACGAGGGCAATAAAAAGAAGGCGGGATATTTTGTTTCCGATAATCTGTCATTATTTTATTATAAATATATATTTAGAAATATCTCAAGAATGAATGTAATGGATTCGGAGGTGTTTTATGATAAATATATTGCAAAGGATTTCGAGGCATATCATGTGCCTAAGTGCTTCGAGGATATATGCAGGCAGTATCTTGTGAGGCTGAATCGAAAAGGAAAGACGGATGAGATTTTTGAAAAAATAGGTAAATACTATTATGATGATCCGATAAACAAAAGAAACGGAGAGTTCGATATAGTCACGCTTGATGACAAGGGATATATTTTTTACGAAGCAAAATTCCGCAAAGAAAAAATAAGTGAAGCTATGATTAAGGAGGAGATAGCGCAGGTTCAGAGCACAGGACTTGACTGCTATAGGTATGGCTTTATTTCAAGATCGGGTTTTGACTGCGATACGGCAGAAAACAGAATACTCATTAATCTGGATGAGTTGTATAAAAGGCTGTAACAAAAGAGAGCCGCCCTGGGAAATGCTTAGCATTTCCCAGGGCGGCTCTCTTTCGTCAGGATAACTATTATGTACATTATCTGTTATCAATATCCACTACGATATGTCTAGGCTGTCCGGTTATCATGATTGGTGTAAGCTCTGCCTGGATAAGTGGGCGGATGTAATTGACAAGCTTATCGCTCACGCCGCTTCCGTCCGGCTTAATCCATTCAACAGGAACCTTTTTCTCGATGTTGGCAATCTTGTGAACATCGTAGAGGTCGGTTGTGCAGATGTAAGGGTCTTCGGAGACTCTCTTTAATATTACCATCTTGCCTGTCTCACCTTCAAAAGCAGACTTAACTGCATAACCGCCTACCTGATAAGCTTCCGTGATATCGACACGGGATGTAAGGTGTCCTGCACATCTCTGGAGTGTTGAGAGCTCGATTGCTCTTGACTTGCAGCCAATCTTCTCGCTTACGAGAGCTGAGAGGTATTTAGCTGTTCCGGAGAGCTGCTTATGACCGAATGAATCCACATATTCCGTGTGCTGTCCGTGCTCAAATACATATTTGCCGTCGGCTGTCTTGATACCTTCAGAAACAGCGACAACAACGGATTTCTTAACCTTCTGAATCTCTTTTATTTTCTCGAGGAATGTATCAACATCAAAAGGAAGCTCAGGGAGATAGAGTAAATCAACTCCCTCGCAGTCCTCACAGTGAGCGAGTGCAGCTGCACCGGTGAGCCAGCCTGCGTTACGTCCCATAATCTCAATGATTGTCACGTTCTTTACATCATACACAAGACCGTCGCGGATAAGCTCCTTGGTGGCTGAGGCGATGTACTTGGCTGCACTTCCGAAGCCCGGAGTGTGGTCTGTGACAGCAAGGTCATTGTCGATTGTCTTAGGAACACCGATAAAGCGTATCGGGCTGTTCATAAGGATTGCGTAATCGGACAGCTTCTTGATTGTGTCCATTGAATCATTTCCGCCTATGTAGAAAAAGGCTGTGATGCCGTACTCGTTCAGTATCTCAAAGATTCTGTTATACAGCTCCCTGTCATCACAGATATCCGGCAGCTTGTACCTGCATGAACCTAAGAATGACGAAGGTGTTCTCTTAAGCAGCTCCAAATCCATATCCGAGCGGATTTTCTCGCTCATATCTATAATGTTCTTCTCCAGAAATCCCTGTATTCCGTATCTCATGCCATATATTTTCTCTGCACCAAGGTCCTTGGCTGTCTTGAATACACCTGCAAGACTTGAGTTGATTACAGCGGTTGGACCGCCGGACTGACCTACAATTACATTTCCTGTCATCATAGCCTCCTAAATATTTAATTTCAAAGGTAATTGTGCAGTATGTATGAACATTGGCTGCATATTACCTGATTAGTACCAATCGGCACATGAGCTCATTGTAGCACATAGGGTACACGCAAACAAGAATTGATAAAAAATAGACAGTCCGCCTGGGACAAGGTGGGTGGACCAGCCCCCTCTGCTGTTTTTTCGTGTAAATACACTTACCAAAGCCAAAAAAATATTATTTTTCATCAAAATACAATTTAAAATGTATTGACAAAAATAAACGGGGGGGGGGTATAATTATTCTGCTTGTTTTTTATAACGCATGAGGAGGATTGTGACATGGCAATGAAACAAATATTAAAAAAAATAAGAATGTATGTAAAACCAAAATATTTGCTCAAATCACGTATACGCAGGTGCAGGTGTTGTGGTAAAATAGCTCCTATTATTCAGTTTGGCGTTGATGACGAGATGAGGAGATGCCTTTTCTGCCGGGCTAATGGAAGATATGAGTATATTTCAGAGGCAATAGATGAGCTTGGAAAGCTTGAAGGGAAAATTATTTTTGAGCTGGATGATAATTCTCCTCTGAGAAAAAAATTAAAGAAATATGGAAAGAATTATATACGTTCATTTTACTCTGAGAAAATACCATTTGGAACCGTACTGGAGGATGGTACCAGAAATGAAGATATTCAACATCTTTCTTTTTCCGATAACAGCATAGATTTGATGATTTCAAGTGATGTTCTTGAGCATGTTGTGGATATAAATGCAGCGTTTGAGGAAATGAAACGTGTTCTTAAACCTGGAGGAAAGCATATATTTTCTATTCCTATGTATGATGGCATGACAAGACAGAGGGCTTCTATTGAGGACGGCAGGATAAAATATATTCTACCTAAGCATTATCACTGTGACCCGGCAAAGGATGGAAATGGGTTTATATTGGTGTTTTGGGATTATGGAAAAGATTTTGCAACAAGATTTTCCGATGATAGAATGCGGATTAGTATTGCAAAAGGACCATTCGGACCGGATGGCAAGATAGTATGGTGCGCCGAAAAATTATAAAAAAACTGTTGACTTTTATTTCCATCAAGAGTATTCTGAAAAAGACTTATGAATCAACAAACTATAAAAAAAGAAAGGAGACAGGCTCGATGATTAAGTTAAGAAATTTAGCAGTAAGAACATTAACAGTATATTTTATCGGGACTGCCTCGGATATACATACAGCATAGGAGTATGGGTGAGTATTAGGGATTATATAACATGATGTGGTCATATAATATTTGATACAGCTTAGACTATTTGCATGAAGTTAAGCCGCAGGGTCGTTTCGACTATGCGGCTTTTTTGCGTGCTTAAGAGCCGGATTGATTTTTCCGCAAAAGCAATGCAGAATTTCATGTGTATGTATTTTCGTGGCAGAAGCAGGGCAGTAAGCTTGGATATGTAAGCGGCTGCCGGACAGGATGGGAACATGCATAGGGCAGTGTTTTCGATAATAATATGTCACCACAGTGTGACAGAGAGGGAGGTTATTTATGAAATTGAGTAAGTACATCGCAAGGAGCTGGTATCTGTATCTGATAGCTCTTGCTGCGATGGTATGCAGTATCGGTCTTGACATGATATATCCGTTCATAACAAGGTCGCTTATTGATGATGTCATCGTAGGCGGACAGACGGAGCTTCTTATGAGGCTGCTGTCCGGATTGCTTGCCATAGGCTGTGGAAGGGCGGTATTCCAGTTTATCAAGGAATTTACCTTCGACTATACCAGTATGAGTATAGGAAGCAGGATCAGAGTGGGACTTTTCAAGCATGTGCAGAAGCTTTCCACAAGATTTTTTGACAAAAACAACACCGGAGAACTGATGGCGCGTGTGAAGGATGATGTTGACAATGTGTGGGGTGCGCTCGGCTATGTCGGAATGCTGGCTATTGAGTGTGTAATCCACACAGTCAGTGTGCTGGTGTGCATGGTCAGCATAAGCCCGGTGCTCACGATTATTCCGGTGGTAATCATGCCTATCGTGGCATATACGGCGGTGGTGCTTGAGAAGAAGATAGGAAAGGTGTATGACGACCTGTCGGAGGAGAATGCGGCGCTCACAACCGTTGTACAGGAGAATCTTACAGGTGTGCGTGTTGTAAAGGCATTCGCGAGGGAGGATTATGAGATAGAAAAGTTCAGAAAGCATAATAAGAACTATTATGACCTGAGCATGAAGCAGTCTAAGATATCACTCAAGTATAATCCTAATATATCATTTCTCACAAGACTTCTGCTTCTGCTGGTAGTGCTTGTGGGTGGCGGTTTTGTAATAATGGATAAGATAAGCCTTGGCGACCTTGGCGCATTTACAGAGTATGCGAACAATATTATATGGCCTATGGAGATGATAGGCTGGCTGAGTGCCGATTTGGCGAGCGGTCTTGCCTCTGCAAAGAAGATAAAGAAGATATGGGCTGAGGAGCCGGAGATTGCCGACAAGGACGGAGCAAAGGATATTGGAAGAGCCAGAGGAGAGGTTACATTCGATAATGTGTCATTTAACATCAATGATACACAGGTTTTAAACAATGTATCATTTACGGTGCCTGCCGGAAAGACTCTCGGAATAATGGGTGTGACCGGTTCGGGAAAGACCTCGATTATCAACCTTATGGAGCGCTTCTACGACGCAACGGAGGGAAAGGTGATGCTTGACGGAAACGATGTGAAGGACATCACAACGGAGAGCCTCAGACGCAATCTTTCGGTTGTAATGCAGGATGTTTTCCTCTTCTCAGACTCCATAAAGGAAAATATAAGTATAGGAAGAAAAGACAGTATAACGGATGAGCTTATCGAGTCCTCAGCACAGTCTGCGAGGGCGGCCGGATTTATAGGTAAGCTCACTGACAAATATGAGACAGTAGTAGGCGAGCGCGGTGTCGGTCTGTCGGGAGGGCAGAAGCAGCGTATCAGCATAGCCAGAGCCATAGCCAAGCAGGCTCCGGTGCTTATACTTGACGATTCGACATCGGCTCTTGATATGGAGACGGAGTATGAGATTCAGAAGGAGCTTGAGGCGATGAAGGGTACCACCAAGATTATCATTGCACATCGAATCTCCGCTGTTAAGCAGGCTGATGAGATAATAGTACTTGAAGGCGGAAGCATTGCCGAGAGGGGGACGCATGACGAGCTCATGGCAAAACAGGGAATCTATTACGATACCTACAACGCGCAGTATTCCGCATCCAACTTTTTAGAGGAGGTGGCAGCAGATGTCGGTTAATTCCTTCAGAGAGGACGAGGAGCAGAAGGAGGTATTGAAGCTTGATACCCTCCTTCGTCTCTATCGTTATCTGTTCAGATATGGAAAAAAAATATTGCTTGTTCTGTTCATCATGTGCATAACAATAGCAATCAATCTTGTAAACCCGCTCATCATAGAGCGTGCGGTAAATGTCCACATTGCCAACAGGGACATGAAGGGGCTTATGCTCTTGTGCCTGTTCGGTGTGGGACTGAATGTGGTAAATGTGGCAGGAATCAAGCTTCGTATGTATATGCTTGCCAGGATTTCCAATCAGGTGCTTCTTGATATCAGGGAAGCCGTGTATGAGCATATTCAGAAGCTCAGCTTCCATTTCTTCGATACAAGACCTACAGGAAAGATTCTTGCAAGGGTAATCGGAGATGTAAATGCATTAAAAAATATACTTTCGGACAGTGTCACGACACTTATTCCGGATTTCATAACACTTGTGGCGGTTGCGGTGATAATGATAGTTAAGAATCCTAAGCTTGCCATTGCCTCCTTCGTGACAGTGCCGTTCCTTATAGTTGCAATGTCCATAATAGAGAAGCTCGGCCACAAGAGATGGCAGTCCTACAGAAAAAAGACCTCCAACATGAATGCTTACCTTCATGAAAATCTTTCGGGAATAAGGGTTGTGCAGAGCTTCGCTGCGGAGACGGAATCCCTTGAGAGCTTCACAGAGCTTGTGGATGAGCAGAAGAAGGCGTTTGTGGGTGCGGTAAGAGTATCCGATATGTTCAGTCCGACCATAGAGATAAGCTGGGGCGTCGGAGGATTTCTGCTCTATTTTATAGGTATAAGAGTTCTTGGTGTAGGTGCCGTGGGCGTAGGTACATTCATGGCATTCACATCGTATCTGTCAATGTTCTGGAGTCCTATCAGAAATCTGGCTAACTTCTATAATAAGATAGTCACCAATATATCGGCTGCCGAGAGAGTGTTCGATATTCTTGACACGGAGCCGGATATCCGCGATGAGGAGGGAGCGGCACAGCTCCCTAAGATTGAGGGAAGAGTGGAGTTCGACCATGTGTCCTTTGCCTATTCGGATGAGCCTGATGTGATGGTGCTTAAGGATGTAAGCTTCAAGGTTAAGCAGGGCGAGACTATAGCACTTGTAGGTCCTACCGGGGCGGGTAAATCAACAGTTATCAATCTTATAAGCCGTTTTTATAATGCCACCAGGGGCAGGGTGCTTGTAGATGACACGGATGTGAAGTCGGTGACGCTTAAGAGCCTCAGAGAGCAGATGGGTATAATGACGCAGGACAATTTCCTGTTTTCGGGAACAATCAAGGACAATATCCGTTACGGAAAGCTTGATGCCACGGACGAGGAGATTATTGAGGCTGCCAGGTCAGTTCATGCACATGACTTCATATCGAAGCTTGAAAAAGGATATGATACTGAAATCAATGAGCGTGGAACAAGGTTATCTAACGGTCAGAGACAGCTCATCGCCTTTGCGAGAACGATGATAAGCAAGCCTCAGATACTCATACTTGACGAGGCGACCTCGAGCATTGACACTCACACGGAGGCACTTGTGCAGCAGGGAATAGAGGCAATGCTTGCGGGCAGAACTTCGTTTGTCATCGCACATAGACTCTCCACCATCAAGAATGCGGACAGAATATTTGTCATTGATGACGGACAGATTAAGGAGTCCGGAAGCCATGATGAGCTTCTTGCCGCCAAGGGAGCATATTACAAGCTCTATGCAGCCCAGTTCAAGAATATAGTATAATATGTGCTATAAGTACTGTTGACAGTTAACGTGTTAAAGGTGTATTCTGATTATATTAAGTTTTTTAATATATGGGTAGGAGGAGATTTAACATGAAGTATTGTACAAAGTGCGGTAAGCCGCTTCAGGATGGCGAAGTATGCAGCTGCCAGACACAGAACACCGCAGAGCAGACTGCTCAGGCAGCACAGGAGCAGGCAGCACAGGCTCAGGCTGCAGCCCAGGCAACAGCCGGAGCAGCACAGCAGACAGCGCAGCCACAGGCAGCCAAGCCTATTATCACCAAGGAGCAGGCAACAGAGATTTCCAAGGGTATGTTAGCATACGCTAAGGAGTTCGTTAAGAATCCTGTTGAGGCGAGTGAGGCAGTTGTAGGGGAGCATTCCATTACAACAGTTGCGGGACTTGTTGTTGTCAATGCGGCACTTCAGCTTATATATAGCCTTATAAGCATAATCGTACATACCGCAAAGGGCTGGCATTATGATATAGCAGACTGGGTTATGGCAATAGTAAGACCTGTTTTATGGTGGGTTGCAATTCCGGCAGCATTTGCAGGACTTATCTGGGTATGTGCAAAGTATGTTGAAGGTACTAATGTAAGCTTCAAGAAGGCGCTCAGCGTATTTGCCATTCCGGCACTTCCAATGCTTGTATTTACACTTATAAATTTATTAGGGCTTGTGCTCACACATTCATTCTTTAGTGTTATTTTTGGTGTTATACATGCGGCTGTCACAGGTATTATGTTCTATCTTACAGGTATCGGTATTGTGAAGGTGCTTCCGCTTTCAAAGAAGTTCATATATTCGATAGCGATTATCTGTGCAGGTCTTTACTTTGTAAATTGGCTTGTAACAAGGGCAATTTTCTAATATAATATATGGAGTCCATAAGGCTCTTCGTCATGCGCATAATCGCTGTGGACGGAGAGCCTTTTACATTATTACTATCTTGCCACAAAATGGCACAATGGAGGCAGACTATGTATCTGGAAAAGTATGAGCAGTACCTTGGAACCGGTGAGAGAAATGCAGCGGGACTTGACCTTAAGACATTTCTTGAGGAGTATAATCCTAAGCTGTATGACACTCCGGCTAATACAGTTGACAATCTTATCTTTACCTACGTTGAGGAAAGCGGAAAAAAGAGAATAGGAAAAATCCTTCTTATAAAAAGAGGAAATCATCCATCTATCGGCTGGTGGGCCCTTCCGGGAGGATTCGTGGATTTTCGCGAGAACCTTGATATTGCCGCGGCAAGAGAGCTTGAGGAGGAGACAGGACTTAAGGGAGTCAAGGGCGTCCAGCTTGGCAGCTATGGTGATTATGACAGGGACCCAAGGACAAGAATAATTACCACAGCTTATGTTTTTGTTGAGGAGGAAGGAAAGCTTACGGCAACAGCCGGCGATGATGCTGCGGCTGCAGGGTGGTTTTCCATGAAGGTGCACAGGGCGGGTGAGGCTGCCGACAGCACACAGCAGATAGAGAAAGAATTTTACGATATTGAATTTGAATGTGGGGATATCAGACCGGCTGCAAGGGTACTGGTCATCACAGACAGGACGGGGCTCCTTGAGAAGAAGGACTATAAGATAGTGAGCAGCCAGCTGATTGCAGCAGACCACGCAGCGATTATACTGAATGGATATGATTATGTGAGCGAACATATACATTAGAAAATAGTCAGGCAATTGCGAAAATATGTATTGTCAGATTTTCGTTTTGCAATTGCCCGGATGTGTTCAAGGAACGGAGGTCAGTATGGAAAAAAGAAAGATATTTGTAATCGGGCATAAGAATCCTGATACGGATTCCGTCTGTTCGGCGATAGCTTATGCACAACTGAAAAATGAGATAGACACGGAGAATGAGTACATCCCTCTACGCGCAGGCCAGACAAATGAGGAGACACAGTATGTGTTAAAGCAGTTCGGGGTAAATGCACCTCAGTATGTCATGGATGTCAAGAGTCAGGTGAAGGATATAGAGATTCGCAAGGTTGACGGCGTTGACAGGAATATCTCAATCAAGGCGGCATGGAAGCTTATGAGGGACATAGGAGTTGTGACGCTCCCGATAACAAGGGATAACAAGCTGGAGGGCTTAATCACAATCGCTGATATCGCGACATCCTATATGGATGTCCATGACAGCACAACACTCTCAACGGCGCGTACAGTCTGCAAAAACATTGTTGAGACACTTGACGGCGCGCTTATCATCGGGGATGAGGAGCATGTGTTTGACAGAGGAAAGGTGCTTGTGGCAGCGGCTAATCCCGACCTCATGGAGAGCTACATCAGGATGGGAGATATCGTCATTCTGGGAAACAGATATGAATCGCAGCTATGCGCCATAGAGATGCAGGCAGGATGTATTGTTGTGTGTGAGGGCGCACCTGTATCCATGACGATTAAGAAGCTTGCTGTTGAAAATCACTGTACGATAATCAGCACACCGCATGATACATTTACTGCGTCAAGGCTTATAAATCAGTCTGTTCCGATAAGCTTTTTTATGAGAACGGAGGGGCTCATAACCTTCAGCACAGAGGCGTACACGGATGAGGTGCGTCAGGTAATGGCGAAAAAGAGACACCGTGATTTCCCTATACATGATGAGCAGGGCAATTATATAGGGATGATTTCCAGAAGAAATCTCCTCGGTATGGGGAAGAAGCAGATTATCATGGTCGACCACAATGAAGCGAAGCAGGCGGTTGACGGGATTGACCAGGCGGAGATTCTTGAGATAATAGACCACCACAAGCTCGGTGCGGTGGAGACGATGAACCCGGTATTTTTCAGAAACCAGCCGCTCGGATGTACCGCAACGATTATCTATCAGATGTATGGGGAAAATCATATTAAAATCAATAAAAAGACAGCCGGACTTATGTGCTCGGCAATTCTTTCGGACACGCTTATGTTCCGCTCTCCTACATGTACCCCGGCGGATGTGAAAGCCGCAAGGGCGCTTGCAGAGCTTGCAGGAATAGATATAGAGGAGTATGCGGTAAAGATGTTCCGCGCCGGAAGCAACCTCAAGGACAAGACACCTCAGGAGATTTTTTCGCAGGACTATAAGAGGTTTTCGGTAAACGATATAAATTTCGGTGTGGGTCAGATATCATCGATGGATGAGGAAGAGCTTATGGACATAAAGGATAAGATTATGCCCTACATGGAGGAGCAGCTTGCAAGTCAGGGAATCAACATGATATTTTTCATGCTCACCAACATGATAGCTACGGAGACTCTGCTCATTGCACTTGGAAATGGAGCCGGGGATGTCATTGAGAACGGCTTCGACGCGCCGAAGCTTGAGGAGAACGTGTACAGGCTTGAGGGAGTTGTGTCGCGTAAGAAGCAGCTTATTCCGGAGATATTGACGGTACTGTCGCAGGAGTGAGAGAGTGCATAATGAATTATAATGCAGAAAGGAGCCATGTATGGCAAAGCTGAGTTGGAAGCCGGGGAATATGCTCTATCCGGTTCCGGCGGTTATGGTGAGCTGTAAAAGGGAGGGAGAAAAGCCTAACATTATAACAGTTGCATGGGCGGGGACGGTGAATACCAATCCGCCTATGGTATCCATATCGGTCAGACCGGAGAGATATTCCTATGAGATAATAAAGGAGACAAAGGAATTTGTCATCAACCTTGTGACAAAGGAGCTGGTGTATGCCACTGATTTCTGCGGAGTGCGTTCGGGAAGGGATGTTGATAAGTTCGCGCAGATGAAGCTCCATGAAGCTCCATCTAAGGTGGTAGGGGCACCCGGAATCTGGGAAAGCCCGGTGAATATTGAGTGCCGCGTGGTGAGTGAGCAGCCGTTGGGAAGCCATACCATGTTTCTTGCGGAGGTTGTGAACGTCAATGTCGATGACCGTTATATGGATGAGAACGGCAGGTTTGACCTCAATTCATCAGGTTTAATCACTTATTCACATGGCGAATACTTTGAATTGGGGAAAAAGCTTGGAAGATTCGGATATTCTGTGAATAAAAATGCAAAGCCGCATGAAAAGACAAGGAGCGCAGACACGTCAAAGAGTACAGATGCATCAAAGAGCGCAAACGCATCAAAGAGCGTAAACACATCAAAGAACGCAGATAAGGTAAAGCGTGCAAACACATCAAAGAGTGCAATTGCGTCAAAGAAAGCAAATGCATCGAGGAACGCCAATACATTAAAGGACAGAAGGGAAAAGGGACGCTTCAATGAAAAAAAGTAATGTTATTCTGATAGGAATGCCAGGAGTGGGAAAGAGTACGGTCGGAGTTGTTCTTGCTAAGCTCCTTGGATATCATTTCATAGACACAGATTTAGTCATCCAGGAGAAGGAGGGCAGACTGTTAAAGGAAATTATCGCTGATGAGGGAAACGCGGGCTTTTTAAAGATTGAGGAGAAGGTTAACGCTGAGCTTGAGGCAGAGCACTGTGTAATAGCTCCCGGAGGAAGTGTTGTATACGGAGAAAACGCCATGAGACATTTCAAGGAGATAGGCACCGTGGTATATTTAAAGGCATCGTATGAGATGATAAACGAGAGATTATCAAATCTCGAGGGCAGGGGTGTTGTGCTCAAAAATGGACAGACACTTAAGGATCTCTACGATGAGCGCTGCGTGCTCTATGAAAAATATGCGGACGTAGTCATAGACGAGCATGGAAGAAGCCTTGCTGATACGGCTAAGGCTGTAGAAATTGCAGTGAGATAGCGGTGCCGGCATTGATATGAGACGAACTATATAGTTCGATGATTTCCAAATAATGTAAATATTAACAAAAAAATTTAATCCTTTGTAACATTTTGTAACAAATTCGTAAAAAAACATTCGGTTTTTAACAAAAAAAACTTTACAAATCGGGTATTTCTTGGTAGTATGTATTTGTTACAAAATTGTTAAGTAAGCTCTTACATTTTTGGGAGGATATCATGAAGCTGACCAGGCAGTACAGAAAACTTAAAAATATTTATCTGAAGGTTGCAGTAGCTGCCTGCTTGTTTATTATATTTGTTATACCGTTTGCGACACGTTTTACAATGCCGCAGACAGTTGAAGCCGACAGCAGAGCGGTGAATGGAACAGCAGGATATACAGTTGTACTCAACGGAACACCGATAGGGTGTACACAGGATGAAGAGACGGCTAGAACCGCGCTTCAGAATGTAAGAGGACAACTTAATGAAGAATATGGAACGACAGTGTATGCGGATACGGAGCTTGAGATTTTCGCAGACGATAACATAAGGGGCAGGCTTCTTGATGAGAACGAGCTTGAGCAGGCTATGTACAGTGCGGTTAACGCGGTTGCTCATGTTCCGGAGAATTTAGCTTATACGGTTCGTATAGATGATTATATGGTTACGGTCGGCAGTGAAGCAGAGGTTGTTGAACTCTTAGAGGCTGCCAAGAACAGAATAGCAGGCGAGGATGCCGGAGCATTTCAGGTGGAGCTTGTCGACAGCACGGATAATGGTCTTTCACATAAGACAGTCAATGTTGCCACAGCGGATATCACAATGAATGAGGCTGCCAAGGTTCTTGCCACAATAGACGGCACGGATACGGTTCAGGTCACAGAGGATACAGTATTTGAGGACGGAGTTCTCTATGTAGGCTTCAAGGAGAATGTCGAGGTTATAGAGACAAGAGGCAATGCCAACACAGTGATGTCGGTACAGGACGCATTAGAAGATATCACCAAGGAGAAGGCTGCGAAGGGAACATACGTTGTTCAGTCGGGTGACTGTCTCTCGTCTATAGCGGACAAGACAGGCATTAGTCTTGATGAGCTGTACGAGCTTAATGAGGGACTTAATGAGAACAGTGTAATCATGCCGGATGACATCATAACAATAACGGTTCCTACACCTGAGCTTTCAGTAGTTGTAAAGGAAGAAGTCACATACGGTGAAGAGTATGAGGCGGACGTGGTATATGTTGACAATAACAGCATGTATCAGGGTCAGCAGAATATAATTTCAACCGGAACACCGGGTTACAGAGAGGTTATCGCAGTTGTAAGCTATGCTAACAACAAGGAGTATGACAGAGAGATAATAAGCCAGAGAATTATCACAGAGGCGACAGCGACAGTGATTGAGAGAGGAACACTTATTCCTCCGACATTCATTAACCCGCTAAGCACCATGACTCTGACATCAGGATTTGGATATCGTATACATCCTGTATCAGGACAGCCGAGCAGCTTCCACACAGGTATTGACCTGTATGTTCCATCGGGAAGCGTTGTAAGAGCGTCATGTGGTGGTACGGTAACACTTGCAGGCTGGAACGGTGGATATGGTTGGTGCGTAGATATCAGCCACGGAAACGGATTGACTACAAGATATGGTCATTTAAGCTCAATAGAGGTGTCTGTTGGACAGACTGTATCACAGGGGCAGAGAATTGCATTGTCTGGAGCCAGTGGAAATGTAACGGGACCACATCTCCATTTTGAAGTTTTACTTTGGGGAAATTGCAAGAATCCATACGATTATTTGAACAAATAATGCACACAATATAAAGCAGAGGGGAGAAGTGTTTTCCCTCTGCTTTATTAATTTTCTTTACAAAAAGTACTTTTATGCTATAATAGGATAGATATTTAGGAGCATATAGCTTATAATGAAAGGTATCCTGTAATAGGCTCGGCTGTATGTATTAAAATGATTATGACAATTACATGTAATATTGAGGTATGTAATGGAACAGTATGTTATTAAGGGTGGAAATCCTTTAAGCGGTGAAGTGAATATTATTGGAGCCAAGAATGCGGCGCTGGCTATTATTGCGGCTGCTATTATGGCTGATGAGACAGTTACGATAGATAATGTACCGGATGTGAGTGATATAAGAGTTCTTTTAGGAGCTATTGCGAGCATTGGGGCAGTGGTTGAGGAGATTGACAGACACACATACAAGATTAATGGTGGACTTATAAATACCACGATTGTTGATTATGAGAAGGCGAAGAAGATAAGGGGCTCCTACTATCTTTTGGGAGCATTGCTTGGAAAATACAGGGAAGCCCATGTGGCGTTTCCGGGTGGCTGTAACATAGGTACAAGGCCTATTGACCAGCATATAAACGGATTTAAGGCTATGGGAGCTGAGGTTGATACAGCCTATGGAATGATTACTGCTAGGGCAGACAGGCTTGTAGGCGGACATATTTACCTTGATATGGAATCTGTTGGAGCTACCATCAATATCATGCTTGCCGCAGCGCTTGCTGAGGGGAACACGATTATTGAGAATGCAGCTAAGGAGCCACATGTGGTTGATGTAGCCAATCTTCTCAACTGCATGGGAGCGAATATAAAGGGTGCAGGAACCGATGTTATAAGGGTTAAGGGAGTGGCTAAGCTTCATGGCGCTTCGTATTCAATTATTCCGGATCAGATTGAGGCAGCTACATTTATGTGTGCTGCAGCCGTAACAGGTGGAGACGTTCTGATCAAGAATGTTATTCCCAAGCACCTTGAGGCTATCACGGCGAAGCTTACACAGATAGGCTGTGAGGTCGCAGAATTCGATGATGCCGTCAGGGTTGTAGGATACCGTAATATGAAATATACCAATGTCAAGACACTTCCGTATCCGGGCTTCCCTACCGATGTACAGCCTCAGATTACAGTTGTGCTGGCGCTTGCCAAGGGAACCAGTATCGTGACAGAGGGGATATTCGAGAACAGGTTTAAGTATGTCGATGAGCTTGCCAAGATGGGGGCTGATATAACGGTCGAAGGAAATACAGCTATTGTAAAGGGTGTTGAGCGCTATACAGGAGCCGAGGTAACCGCACCTGATCTGCGCGCAGGGGCTGCTCTTGTGCTTGCCGGACTTGCCGCAGACGGCATAACAGTGGTTGATGATATCAAGTATATATTGAGAGGCTATGAGGATTTCGATATTAAGCTCAGGGAGCTTGGAGCGAAGATAGAGTATGTGCAGAGTGAGAAGGAGCTTCGCAAGTTCGTGCTCAAGATTTCATAGATAGATAAAAAGACAGGATATATATGCATATAGCATATATGTCCTGTCTTTTTTCAATCTTATGCTGCCTGGGCTGACAGCTGCCGGGTTATTACAATAATATGGCTGCCTATAATATGGCCTCAATCTTGAGATTAGGGTTCTTGAGCAGGTCGATAAATTCACTTCCGACCCGGACCATAGGGCGGTACAGGCACATAGGGTTAATCATAACTATCTCACCTTCACGTCCGTCATTGAGACGGACATTGTTATGAAGATAGGAGGATGTAATGCGGTTTAAGAAGGTCATGATATAATGTGGGTCATATTTGTTGAGACCTTCCTCATCGAACATCTGAATAACATCGAAAGGACAGAGCGCTCCGCGGTAGCTTCTGCGTGCTGTCATGGCATCATACACATCGGCAATCGCAACAATCTTGGCAAAAGGTGTTATACGTGAGGCCTCTGCATGGAAAGGATAACCGGAGCCGTCACAGCGTTCATGGTGAAGGAGACATACCTCCTTGATTCGTATATCTATCGGCTGCTCCTTGAGCAGCTGGTATCCGCGCTTGACATGATCTCTCATAAGTGCGTATTCTTCATCGGAAAGGCGCCCCGGCTTGTTGAGTATCTGCTGAGGAATTGTGAGCTTGCCTATGTCATGGAGCAGCCCGGCGGTAGTGAGTACCTTCAGATCGTCGCCGGTTACACCAAGCCATTGACCAAGAATATTCGATATAAGAGCGACGTTCTGGCAGTGTGTGGCTATAATATCATCATAGTTGCGCAGGTTATGTATGAAGTCGAATATATGAATAGTGTTCTTACTTGAGTTGATAAGGTGTTCAGCATCCTTGTATATGGATTCTGTATCTATAGGCTTACCGGTAGTTGAGGCCTCATTGAGAATATTGGCAAGATGACTTATTGAGACTTCATAATCAGCTCTGAACTGCTTGAATTCAACACTGTTTTTTAATCTGTCTGAATAATTCTCATTGTCTAAATGGGCTGTCTCCACAGGCTTAGCCATAGGAATTGACGCAGGGCTGTCATCGACAGGGACCTCAAGAATGGTATAGTATTCCAGCTTGGATATTGTAGCCTCATCAAGAACAAATCCGGCCGGCAGGACTAATTGTCCTGCCGGATTATATAGGTCTTCGGCAATAACCATGCCTGGTTTTACTTCAAATGAAAATAATACTTTTTTTGCCATATGCTGCTCCTTCTTAGTTGTATTTCATGTTGTCTGTACTGTCTATTTCTCTAATAATTTAAATGCACTTACAAGATTCTTAAGTTTTTCTGCCTGTGCTGCGAGCTCCTCACTGCTTGCAGAGCTCTCTTCCGCCATGGCGGTATTTTCCTGAACAACTGCGGCAATCTGGTTGGCAGCCTGTGCAATCTGGTTGAGTGCATCTGCCTGCTCGGCTGATGCCTTGGAGATAGCTGCGATATTATCCACAAGTACATTGGTCTTGTCAACGGATTTAACGAGCTTTGCGGCGGTATCATCGACCATACGCTTGCCTGCCTCGACAGCGTTGAGTGCCTGGACGATAAGGTCATTGGAGCTCTTGGCTGCGGCTGCACTCTGGTTGGCGAGATTGCCTACCTGCGTGGCAACTACAGCGAAGCCTCTTCCTTCATCACCTGCTCTTGCAGCTTCGATAGAAGCGTTAAGTGCAAGAAGGTTGGTCTGTGATGCTATGTCGTTGATTGTATTTATGATACCGCTTATCTGCTTGGCTGCTTCGCTGATTGTATCCATAGCCTGTACAACCTGCTGCATGTCCTCATTGCTTGCCATGATGTCTGTTCCGACAACCTTCGCCATGTCATTCGCATTGTTGGCACTCTCGGCATTCTTGTTGACTTGCTCGGTGACAGTCTCGATAGTGCTCTGAAGCTCTTCGACAGAGCTTGCCTGATCGGTTGCACCCTCTGTTATGGACTGGGCACCGTCTGAGAGCTGGCTTGCATTGTCTGATACCATGTCGGCAACCTCGTTTATTTCAGCGAGCGTGTTGGATAAATCGGTCACAACTGTGACAAGTGCGTCCTCGATTGCCTTGAAATCACCGATGTGCTCTACCTGAGGCTGAAGGTTAAAGTTGCCGGAAGCCATCTCGTTGAGACCATGTGTGATGTCTGCGATAATTTCCCTGAGTCGTGATGACATGTTGGAGAATGTCTGGGTAAGTTGACCGATTTCATCATTATATACAACATCAGTATTGACTGAAAAATTACCCTCAGCAAGCTCATTGGCAACATCTACAATACCGCCCATAGGCTTTAAGTACTTTATTGTAAGTCTGCGGCTGATAATTACTGTGCATGCAAGAGTAACAAGCGATATGGCAACCATCAGCAGAACAAGGATAACTGTGTTGCGTGATAAATCGGCTTTTGAAAGAGCACTGGCAGCCCACCAGGTCTGTCCGCAGGCGTTGATTGGAGAGTAAAAGCGAACCAGACTTGTTCCGTCATTCTTCTTAGTGCTGACTGAAAAGCTCTTTCCTGTATCAATGCCCTTCTGGATTTTGGCATATTCCTTGGCAGAAATCAGATCGGATAAACGCTGACCTATGTACTCTGTTGACTCACTGTCGTATACCATTGTGCTGTCTGATGAGAGCACGTCAACATACATGCTTGGGTAGCTTGGATTGCTGGAATTGAGGTCATCAAAGGCATCTATATTGATGTCGACAAGGATAACACCGTATGTAACATTCTTATAAACAATAGGGAAGGAAGCACTGATCATGTTGACACCTTGATCGTAATAAGGGTCAGTGAAGGAATTCATCTTGCTGGTTGCAGCCTGCTTGTAATAGTCCTGTGAACCGTATGTGGAATAAGCACCATAGCTCTGTACAACATCAGGATTCTTCTCACTTACATAGATAGTGTAATCCTTGATAGATGGGTCAAATGCGTCCGGTTCAAAGAATACTCCGACTCCGGCAATCTTATCGTTGGAGGTCGCTGTGGTGCGGGCTACGCTGATAAGAAACTCTTCAATCTGCTTATTCATCTCCTGAAGCTGGACATCATATATGGAGCTTTTCTGTGTGCGGCCGTTATAGCCGGATTTTTCGAATTCGGCATATTTGTCGACAATGTAGCTCTGAAGAATATCGGCACAGTTGGTTGCGGTGGTGAGTACATTCTGCATAATAACCCCGTTCTGGGCAGCTATACCTTCGAATTCTCCCTTGATGCTCCTGCTTAGGAAGGTTGCGGAAAGGGTGGAACTGATGATGACAAGCAGAACAAGAAATATTGCCAGCATTACTCCTGTGGCAGTCGAAATCTTGTAATACAGCTTGCGGTTAAGAAACTTCGAGTGAATATCGTTTTCTTTGCTTTTGTTCATAGCTTCTCTCCATTCTGAGGCGTCATGCGTCTCGGTGTATTTTTTTGGTCCTCAAATGAAGTGCACGAGTCACAAATTTAGTAATATTATACCATTTTTTGACATGACTCGCAATAAAAAGCTATATAAAAAGACGAAGAATATTATTATAGTCGTTAAATATTTTCCACAAAATACACTATTGACTAATGCCGGATTGTATATTATAGTGTATATGCAAAAAAGTTCATAGAAGATTTATCCCTTATTCAGAGTGATGGAGATACATAGGATCGGTGAAGTCACGGCAACCCCTTAACGGAAGGTGCCAGCCTGAGCGAGATATACCGCACAATCTGCGGTTCGAACAATAAGAGGATTTGATTTGCCATAATTCAAGTCCACTTATGTGGGCTTTTTTTAAACCTTTTCTGAGGCTATGAAAAGGTATGATACCATTAATTTTCACGTATGCGCTGTAATAGCGAAAGGAGATTCAGAATGAGTTATTTATTTACATCAGAGTCCGTGACTGAAGGACATCCTGACAAAATCTGCGATCAGGTTTCTGACGCAATACTTGATGCCATGCTTGAGCAGGACCCGATGAGTCGTGTTGCCTGCGAGACACTTACCAACACAGGATTTGTTATGGTAATGGGTGAGATTACAACCAAGGCTAATGTTGATATACCTGCAATAGTAAGAAAGACTGTTACAGATATCGGTTACAATACATCTGAGTATGGCTTCGATGGAAACACATGTGCAGTCATGGTTTCACTTGACAAGCAGTCACCTGATATTGCCATGGGAGTTGACAAGGCTCTTGAGGCTAAGGAAAACCAGATGACTGATGAGGAGATTGATGCAATCGGTGCCGGAGATCAGGGTATGATGTTCGGCTATGCTACAAATGAGACAGAGGAGTACATGCCATATCCTATAGCACTTGCACACAGACTGTCAAGACAGCTTACCAAGGTAAGAAAGGATGGAACACTCAAGTATCTCCGTCCGGATGGCAAGACACAGGTAACAGTTGAGTACGATGACAACCACAAGCCTGTACATCTCAACGCAGTTGTCCTTTCAACACAGCATGACCCGGATGTTACACAGGAGCAGATTCACGAGGACATCAAGAAGTATGTATTTGATGAGATTCTTCCTAAGGAGCTTGTTGACGAGAGAACCAAGATGTATATTAACCCTACGGGACGTTTTGTAATCGGCGGACCTAACGGAGACAGTGGTCTTACAGGGCGTAAGATTATCGTTGATACCTACGGCGGCTTTGCACGTCACGGCGGCGGAGCTTTCTCAGGTAAGGACTGCACTAAGGTTGACCGTTCGGCAGCTTACGCAGCACGTTATGTAGCTAAGAATATTGTTGCGGCAGGACTTGCAGAGCGCTGCGAGATTCAGCTCTCATACGCTATCGGTGTCGCACAGCCTACATCAATCAATATAGACACATTCGGAACAGGCAAGGTAGCAGATGATAAGCTCTCTGAGATAGTTGCAGAGAACTTCGATTTAAGACCGGCCGGAATCATCAAGATGCTTGATCTTAGAAGACCGATTTACAAGCAGACAGCAGCTTACGGACATTTCGGACGCAATGATATAGATGTTCCTTGGGAGAAGCTTGATAAGGTTTGCGATTTAAAGAAATATTTGTAATTGTTTATATTTAATTTATAAATTCCGACACAATAATGTGCTACAATGGACGCATAGGCATGGCTTATGCGTCCTTCTTACATTACGGAATGTAAATTATGTAGGGGATGATATAAGCCGTGCGACAGAGAGGTGTTGACATGAAGCTTAAAACAAAAATCCAGATGGCATTCTGCGTTCTGTGTATAGTTCCGTTAATACTTGTGCTGGCGGTGCTCAGCGTTGGAACATACAAATTAAAGACGATTTACCACACGTACAAGATAGATTTGAATACATATACGGTCATGCTCAATCCTATGCTGGCATTCAATGCGGTCAATTCCAGCATACAGGCAGAGCTTGAGACAGTAAGGGATGCGAATCCGGATTTATTGTGTGATAAGGATTATCTTGACGAATATTGCAACGGACTTACAAATGATGCAACGGACATTATAGTAAATATGGACGGTGAGTATGTCTATTCGAGCTATGACGATAATTTTGATGATGAATTATATGCCGAGCTGACCAAGATGGAGACACTGGGCAAGCTTGACGGGCTTCACGGCGGAATGTATCTTGGCGGAGAGCTGCAGATGCTTGTAAACAGGGTTATATTTGACTGCCGGGACGGAAAAGAGGGCAGACTCTATATTGTCACACACATAGAGCATATTGTTCCGCAGGTCAAGAGCATGCTCATCATCTTTTTCGTGAGCCTTGCAGCCATACTTGTCGCAGCGAGCGGATGCATAAGCGTGTGGGTATACAGGGGACTTGTCGCTCCTATTAAAAAGCTGCAGGATGCAACACATAACATCGCGGAGGGCAATCTTGATTTTAACCTCAAGAGCAACAGACATGATGAGATTGGCGAACTCATAGATGATTTCGAGGTCATGAGAAGGAAGCTTAAGGAGTCTGCCGAGGAGAAAATCCAGAATGACAAGGAGAGCAGAGAGCTTATCAGCAATATCTCGCATGACCTAAAGACACCTATGACGGCAATAAAGGGTTACGTGGAAGGAATCATGGATGGAATTGCGGATACTCCCGAGAAGATGGACAGATATGTGAGAACCATCTATAATAAGACCATGGACATGGATAAGCTGATAAATGAGCTGACTCTGTATTCTAAGATAGACGCCAACAAGATTCCGTATAATTTTAATAAGATTAATGTCGCTGAGTATTTTGACGATTGCGTGAGTGAGCTGAAGGTGGAACTGGAGTCGAGAAATATTGAGCTTGGATATTTCAACTATGCGGACAAGGCGGCGGTAATAATTGCCGACCCGGAGCAGCTTAAGAGAGTTATAAACAACATCATAAGCAACTCTGTCAAGTACATGTCAACGGACAGAAAGGGCATAATCAATATAAGGGTAAGCGATGCGGATGACTTTGTACAGTTTGAGATAGAGGACAACGGAAAGGGCATAGCACAGAAGGATGTGCAGTATATTTTTGACCGCTTTTACAGGACGGATTCCTCCAGAAATTCGGCGCAGGGCGGCAGTGGAATAGGTCTGTCGATTGTTAAGAAGATTATAAGTGACCATGGCGGACAGATATGGGCAACAAGCAAGGAGGGTACAGGCACGGTGATGCATTTTGTGCTTAGAAAATATAAAAATCAGGAGAGTGGAGAGAGCAATGAGTAAGATATTGATTATTGAGGACGAGGAAAGTATCGCAGAGCTTGAGAGGGATTATCTTGAGATTAGCAGCTATGAAGTCACCATCTGCAATGATGGTGAGAAGGGACTTAAGGAGGCGCTTGACAATGAGTATGACCTGTATATACTTGACCTCATGCTTCCGGGCATTGATGGCTTTGAAATCTGCAAGGCTATCAGAAACAAGAAGAATACACCTATCATAATGGTATCAGCCAAGAAGGACGATATCGACAAGATAAGAGGCTTAGGACTTGGTGCCGACGACTATATGACCAAGCCGTTCAGCCCAAGTGAGCTTGTGGCGCGTGTCAAGGCTCATCTTGCAAGATATGAGAGGCTTGTCGGAAGCGCAATGCCGGAGAATGACGTGATTGAGATACGTGGACTTAAGATTGACAAGACCGCGCGCCGTGTATTCGTGAACGGTGAGGAAAAGACCTTCACAACGAAGGAGTTCGACCTTCTCACCTTCCTTGCGCAGAATCCTAATCATGTGTACTCCAAGGAGGAGCTGTTCAACAAGATATGGGATATGGAGTCAATCGGTGACATTGCGACCGTTACCGTCCATATCAAGAAGATACGTGAGAAGATTGAGTTCGATACATCGAATCCTCAGTACATAGAAACTATCTGGGGGGTCGGATATCGTTTCAAAGCCTAAGCATTGAACCCCAGATAGTTTCCGAACTTCTGGGGCGCGGGGTATAGATTCAAGGCGTAAAAGGACTTTTATGAGAGATATTAAAGAATGTATTGTATATGAGGATGATGACATCTGCGTGTGCCACAAGCCGTCCGGGGTGCTGACGCAGTCGGACAGGGGCTTTTCGCAGGACATGGTGAGTGCACTTATGACCTATGAGAGAAAGAAAGGGAATAGGGCACCGTTTATAGCTCCTGTGAACAGGCTTGACAGACCTGTTGAGGGGCTTGTGCTGTATGCGAAGAACAGTAAGTCGGCGGCGGCACTCACCAGACAGATAACGCAGGGTGAGGTTGACAAGTGCTATTATGCCGTGGTTAAGGTCACGGATAGGAAGGGTATGGAGAATGTACAGAAGGAGCTTGGCAGCCGCACTGTAATTACACTTGAAAATTATCTTCTGAAGGATTCAAAGACCAATATGTCGCATGTTGTGCCGGAGGGAACTGATGGGGCGAAGAAGGCAGTGCTTGAGTATCGTGTGCTTGGCATTGAGACCGGGGAAGAGCTTGCTTTACTGAGGGTGAAGCTTCACACCGGGAGGCACCATCAGATAAGGGTACAGCTGTCTGAGACAGGAATGCCAATCTTAAATGATACAAAGTATGGTGTCACACCGAATGAGGAAAATATAAAAGATACTTCGCGCGCTGTCAGGGATGAGGCGCTTGCGCTGTGTTCCTACAGACTGGTGTTTTCACACCCGGTAACAAGAAAAAAACTTACATTTGAGGTCATTCCGAAGGGAAAGAGCTTTGCGCTGTTTTCTGAGGATTTTGGTAAAAAGGACAATATCTGAGCTGTAAGCATTCAGTTGTTTTATGTGAATATAGAATGTTGTTTATGGTAATACTACTCTCACAGGCTGGAGGGTGGTATGAGTACAGATAAGAGAAATATAATAATATGTATAGGAGTTACAGCAGTTGTATATCTGATATTTAAGTATATTATGCCGCTGGCAGCTCCTTTTATTATTGCTTTTTTGCTGGCGGCGGGAATGAATGGACAGGTGCGGCTGTTAAACAGAAGGCTGAGATTGAAAAGAAGCATTGCTGCGGTGGTGCTGATGATTTTCTGGGGCGGCATGATTGCGGCAGTATTGTGGCTGCTCGGTGGTCTTCTCGTTGCACAGATAAAAAAAGTTATAGATAATTATGATGTGTATTATGCTTATATAAATGACGGAATGTGCAGCTTTTGTTGGGGCGTGGACGGCTTCATGGGCTTTGCGGGCGGAACCACGCTGGCGTATATTGACTCGGGAATCATAGGGCTTATGGAGAGCGCGAGAGATAAAATCATGCCGTCAATAATGGGTGGCTCAATCGGGGCTTTCAAAGGCTTCATAACCTTCTCAGGTGTGTTTGTGATATTCTTTATGGCATTATATTTTTTTATGAAGGATTATGACAGGATGTTAGAGGCGGCAGGAACGTCACAGTATGCGGAGGAGTTCGATTTTTTCTATACCAGAACAGGAAAGATTATATATACATTTATCAAAACACAGTTGATAATAATGACCATCACAATGGTAATCTGCGGTGTGGGGCTCCTGTGGCTGAGAAACCCATACTGGCTTCTGCTCGGAATCGTGCTGGGGCTTGTCGATGCCCTTCCTGTGTTCGGGACGGGAACTATCCTCATGCCGTGGGCGGTGGTGTGCGTGCTGTGCGGCAGCTACAGATATGCGGCTGTTCTTCTTGCAATGTGTTTTATAAGCTACGTCGTGCGCGAATACCTTGAACCGAAGCTCATGGGGAAAGGGCTTGGCACACACCCGCTCGGAATGTTAGCCGCCGTGTATGTGGGGCTGGTGCTGTTCGGCGTGGCGGGCGTTATAACAGGACCGCTGGCATTTATACTAATCAGGGAGCTGGTGACCTTCATAAACCGGAAGCAGGGAAACAGCACGCGAAGCTCCAATGGGTGAAATTTTTCATGCTCTAAGATTTCACTTGTATTGAAAAGTCGCGGTGTATATAATGGATTATATTTACATGAATTAAGAGGTGAAAAATGGTCTTTTCTTCAGCTGTTTTTTTATTTGCATTTTTGCCGATAGTTTTTATACTGCACACGGCAATTCGGAACACCACGGTCAGAAATATATTGTTGATAGTGGCAAGTCTGTTATTCTATGCATGGGGTGAGCCTGCATATATTCTGCTGCTGCTCCTGTCGATACTGGTTAATTTCGTGCTCGGCAGGTTCGTATGGGGCAGAAAGCCGGTGCTGGCGGCCGGTGTGGTTATCAATCTGGCATTCCTTATTGTATTTAAGTATGCCGGATTCATAGTGCAGTCACTCAATGCCATTCCGTTCATCAATATAAGGGAACCCGGAATCAGTATGCCGATAGGAATATCCTTCTATACATTCCAGGCGATGTCGTATGTCATAGATACATACCGGGATGATGAGAAACGCCCGGGAAGCTTTTTCGATGTGATGCTGTATATCTGTCTGTTTCCGCAGCTCGTCGCAGGACCTATAGTAAAATACAATTCAGTGAGAGAGCAGCTAAGGGACAGACAGGTGGGTGCGGAGGAAATCTCAGCCGGAATCCGCAGATTCATAATAGGTCTTTCCAAGAAAATGCTTATTGCCAATGTGATGGCTGTAGCGGTGGACAAGATGTTCGCACTTGACATGGCACAGCTCGACACAGCTTCGGCATGGGTGGGAGCGGTGTGCTACCTTTTCCAGATATATTTTGACTTTTCAGGCTACAGTGATATGGCTGTCGGAATGGGTAAGATGTTCGGATTTACATTTCCGGAGAACTTTGACTATCCGTACACCGCGTCCTCTGTGAGGCAGTTCTGGAAAAAATGGCATATATCGCTCACCTCGTGGTTCAGGGAATATCTGTATTTTCCGCTGGGCGGCAACAGAAAGGGGAAGGCAAGAACGCTCTTTAACAGATTTTTTGTATTTTTATGTACAGGAATCTGGCATGGGGCGAACTGGACATTCGTGGTGTGGGGAATATACCATGGGCTTCTCACCATGCTGGAGACGGCTCTGGTCAAGGAAAAAAAGCCGCGCAGTAACGAGAATGCGGCGGAGGCACTCATAGACAATCAGCCGGCGAAGAAAAATGTATTTTTAAGCATTGCCGGACATGTCTACACGCTTCTTGCCGTCACGATAGGCTTTGTCATATTCAGGGCTGACAATATGGCGCAGGCAGGGCATTTTATAGCCAATATGTTCGCATTTAATGCGACACACACAGGCGTGATGACGGCCGTATCGGTTATGAGCCCTCTTTTTATAATAACCACATTCATAGCGGTGGCTGCATGTACACCGGTTCTTAAGAGGCTGCCGGAAAACAAGGTGACAAGGTATGCGGGGATGGCGGCGTCCGTGGTTTTATATCTTCTGTGTATTATGGAGCTTGCGGCGGGAAGCTATAATCCGTTCATATATTTCAGGTTTTGACGGCAGAAGCTTTCTTAAACCGGTAAAACAGATTTTTACAGGCACGGCGCCGGTTGTGCGCCGTAATGTGCAGTATGGAAATGGGGATAGGTGTGAAAAATAGGATAAATAAAAAGAATCTGATAAATATAATATATATTGCCATTTTTCTTGTAATCAGCCTAGTGCCGCTTTTTACGTTTTCGGGTAAGCAGGCGGCTATAGGAAATGAAACGGAGGCGGATAAGCCGGCGCTGTCGGATGGACTTAAGCTTACGGCAAACATAGATTCGTATTTTGCACAGAAATTCGGCTTCAGAAACAGTCTGGTATATGCGCAGAATGTTCTTAAGGAGACGATTTTTAAGACCTCCGGGCAGACGGACGTGATAGTCGGTGAGGATGGCTGGCTGTTCTACGGCAGGGCGCTCGACGATTTTCTTGGGATGAGCGTGCTGGATGAGGTGGCAATAGAGCGCATGGGTGCAATCCTGTCGATGATGCAGGAGTACGTTGAGAGAGAGGACGGAGAGTTCATATTCGTATCTGCGCCTGACAAGATGTCGGTGTATGGCGAATATATGCCGTACTATTATATAGAAGAAGACGGACAGGGCAATTATGAGCTTCTGTATGACAGGCTGACCGCACTTGGCGTGAACACGGTACAGCTTAAGAATGAACTGGCATTTGCAAAGCTTACGGGAGTGCAACTATATCACAAGCTGGATTCGCACTGGAACAATTATGGTGCGGCAGTCGCCTATGAAGCTATGGCCAAGAAGCTTTCGGACGTATATGGTGAAGCTTATTCCGGTTATACACACTACAGCGGACTGCCGTATAGTATAAAAAACAATTTCTCGGGCGATTTACAGTCTATGCTGCTTCCGGGGTCACAGGTCAAGGATGAGCAGGTTGAATTCGATGTAGAGGAGAGCTTTGAGTACCTGAACCGCTTCCGCGGTGTGGATGATCTGGTGATAACTACTAAGAATAATGTGGCGGCTGTGGATAAAAGCGCAGCGCTGTTCCGCGATTCCTTCGGAAATGCATTGTACTGGTTCTTTGCCAACGAGTATACTTCGCTGACAGCGAAGAGAGAAATTCCGTATAATATATATCAGGCTGTGTCGGAAGCTGAGCTGGTGGCAGTTGAGCTGGTAGAGAGAAATCTCAAGAATCTGCTGGTATATACGCCGGTTATTCCGTCATGGAATCTTGCGGACGCATACAGCGTTCAGGGGGAAGCAGCTGTTATGGATGGAGTGACAGTGCGGACGGAAAATGAAGGAATAACAGCAGGAGGCACAACGGCAGAGGGAACAGCAGCGGGCGCCGCAGACAGTGTAGACAGCGTGGACGGTATAGCCACCGCCGTGGTCCGGCTCAACACAACAGCGGATGGTCTTATTGAGCTTGTCGGCAGCAGTGATGTGCTTAAGCCTTACGCGTATATGTATCTGAAAATAGTGGATGGAGCCGCAGGTGCAACAGCAGTTTATCAGCTTATTCCGGGTGAGGAGGGGGATTTTACTCTTTATCTTGAGCCGGAAAATGCCGATATATCAGAAGCCGGATTGGAAAATTTTTGTTATGCATTTATTGTAAAAAATGGGAATGAGTACACAGAAATTCCGGTAAGTCTTACTTTACAAGATTAGAAAGATAATGTATATTTCCAAGGAAGGGGAATATTAAGGGCAATATTAAAAGCCGCGGATTTGCTTAGGCGGCAGAAGGAGGTTTTATGCACAATATTAAGAAAAGTATAAGAAAAAATATAGCGTTGGTTGCTGTCATGCTCATGGCGGTATTCACACTTGCGGCATGTGGTAAGAAAGACGATGGTGGAAGCTTCGGCTTTAACAATGGCAGCGTTCTTCTTACACCCGGTGAGAAATTTTCGGCAGATGATGAGGGAATGCCGGAGACATTACAGTATATGGAGGCGGCAAGCTGCTATTTTGAAGGGCTTGATAAGGTGTTCACATACGATGGCTATGAGATTACAACGTATCCTAAGACTGATGGGGATTACATTCAGGATGTAAATGTGTCCTCTGAGACAATCAGGACTGATAAGGGAGTCGGTGTCGGAAGCACACTTGAGGATATCGAGGCAGCCTACGGCAAGGACTATACTGTTTCGGGCAAAATGTACGAATATTATCAGGATGATACGAAATATATATATTTCTTTATTTTAAATGATGTGGTACAATACTACGGATACGGAATGGATGTAAAATAATTCATTTTATACACAACCATTGGAGGAAATTATTATGAAGAGAATAGGAATGAAAAAGGCTTCATATATGTTTTTTTTCCTTGTGATGGGCATGATATTTGCAGCCGGATGCAGTAAGAAGCCCGGTGAGGGTGGGGATATAATTCTTTCCTCTGCGGATAACACGCAGTCACAGGAAAATACCGGCACAACGGAGCCTGCTACAGAGGAGACATCGGAGGAGGCTGTCACAGAGACAACAACGGAGGCTGTCACAGAGACAACACAACCGCCTGTGGAGGAAGTCAAGCCGTGGGATTTACTCAACAATGAGCCTCTCAATCCGGCAGCATCGGGTTATGAGGAGCTTGACAGACTTATCGAAGCGTATATGACCATGCTTAAGAATGAGGGTACAATATCGGATGATATGTCACCTTACCAGAAGGTTCACAGCATATATGTATGGTTTATAAAGAGAATAACATATAACAGGGGAATGAATGTGGATGCCGGAAAGTATTCGACATCAGACCCGGAGACAACTCCCGAGGAGGTATTGTGGGCAACGGATTTGTTTAATACATATCAGGGCTGCTGCTATAATTATTCATCAGCCTTTATGTATATTATGAGATATCTTGGCTATGATGCACACCTGCTTTCAGGACAGGTATCCTCATATAATGGAGGAACAACGCCTCACTGTTGGCTGTATGTCAATTTAGGAGGTGAAGCTTACACCTTTGACCCGGATGTGGATATGAATTACTACTGGAGAGGTGTCAAGGAGGGAAGCACGGAGGAAAAGACGGATACTCTTTTCTGCCGCAGAATGGAGGACATGAGCTATTTCTATACGATAGAAAAGTACCATGAGAATTAGAATTAAGCTCTGTAAGGACAGACTGTATTAAATCAGTAACTATTACATTTTATCATAAGAATGGAGATCAACATGGCAAACGATAACAAGAAATTAGTAGAAGCAATCACTCCTATGGAGGAGGATTTCGCGCAGTGGTACACAGACGTAGTAAAGAAAGCAGAGCTTATGGCTTATTCAAGCGTTAAGGGCTGTATGATATTCAAGCCGGCAGGCTACGCTATCTGGGAGAATATCCAGAAGGAGATGGATGCACGCTTTAAAAAGACAGGCGTGCAGAACGTATATCTTCCTGTATTTATACCTGAGAGTCTTCTTGAGAAGGAGAAGGATCACGTTGAGGGCTTTGCACCTGAGGTAGCATGGGTGACACAGGGAGGACTTAACCCACTTCAGGAGAAGCTCTGTGTAAGACCTACATCTGAGACGCTTTTCTGTGATTTCTACAAGGATGAGATTCAGTCATACAGAGATCTGCCTAAGGTATATAACCAGTGGTGCAATGTTGTAAGATGGGAGAAGGAGACAAGACCATTCCTCCGTTCAAGAGAGTTCTTATGGCAGGAGGGACATACTGCACACGCTACGGCAGAGGAGGCTGAGGCAAGAACACAGCAGATGCTCAACGTGTACGCTGATTTCTGCGAGCAGGTGCTTGCAATGCCTGTTATAAAGGGAAGAAAGACAGACAAGGAGAAGTTCGCCGGAGCGGAGGCTACATACACAATCGAGGCGCTCATGCATGATGGCAAGGCTCTTCAGTCCGGTACCAGCCACAACTTCGGAGACGGCTTTGCGAAGGCATTCGGTATCCAGTATACGGACAAGGACAACACATTGAAGTATGTTCATCAGACTTCATGGGGTACAACGACAAGACTCATCGGTGCCATGATCATGGTACACGGTGACAACAGCGGTCTTGTTATGCCTCCAAGAATCGCTCCGATCCAGGTGAGAGTAATACCTGTTGCACAGCATAAGGCAGGAGTGCTTGAGAAGGCAGGAGAGTTAAGAGACAGACTTGAAGCAGCAGGCTTCAGAGTTGACTTCGATGATTCGGAGAAGACACCTGGATTTAAGTATGCGGAGCAGGAGGTCAAGGGTATTCCTGCACGTATAGAAATCGGACCTAAGGATATTGAGAACAATCAGGCAGTTGTCGTAAGACGTGATACAAGAGAGAAGTATGTTGTATCTCTTGACACGGTGACAGAGGAGCTTAAGAAGATTCTTGACACAATGCAGTCTGAGATGCTTGAGAGGGCGAGAGCACACCGTGATGCCCACACCTATGACGCTCACAGCTATGAGGAGTTCAAGGATATCATTGCCAACAAGCCGGGCTTCGTAAGAGGTATGTGGTGCGGCGAGCAGGCATGTGAGGATAAGATTAAGGAAGAAACAACTGCGACAAGCAGATGTATGCCATTTGAGCAGGAGCATATAAGCGATGTGTGCGTATGCTGCGGCAAGCCGGCGAAGAAGCTTGTGTACTGGGGGAAGGCATACTAATTATAGAATAAAGAGGTGATATCTTGGTTAGAATAGCGCTTCCGAAGGATGTGAAGCATATAATAGATGTTCTCATGGAGAACGGCTATGAGGCGTATGCTGTGGGCGGGTGTGTCCGCGACAGCATATTAGGAAGAGTGCCGGGGGACTGGGATATCACAACCTCTGCACTGCCTATGCAGGTGAAGGGGCTGTTCCGCCGCACGGTAGATACCGGGATACAGCATGGAACGGTAACTGTAATGCTTGGCAGGAACGGCTATGAGGTGACAACCTATCGTATAGATGGCAAGTATGAGGATTCAAGACATCCGGAGAGTGTTGAATTTACACCTAAGCTTGAGGAGGATTTAAAGCGCAGGGATTTTACCATCAATGCGATGGCGTACAATGATGAGCATGGCATTGTCGATATTTTTGACGGTGTGGGTGATTTACAGAGAAAGATTATCCGCTGTGTGGGCAATGCACATGACAGATTTGATGAGGATGCATTAAGGATTCTGCGTGCGGTGCGGTTTTCGGCTCAGCTTGGGTTTGGTATTGAGGAGAATACTGCAAGGGCGGCTAAGGAGCTGGCTGTGAATCTTAAGAGGATAAGCAGTGAGAGAATCCATACGGAGTTTAACAAGATGTTAAAGTCGGCACACCCGGATTATTTCAGCGTGGCGGATGCAATCGGCATTATGGAGATAGTTCTTCCGGAATATCATGTGATGAGCGCTGAGGATAAGGCGTTTGTGGGAGCTCTTGCCAAGGAGTGCGCCTGTCAGCTTCCTGAAAGGTATGCGGCGATGCTCTTCATGTCCGGAGGATATTCGGAGGAAGATCCGGCTGACACAGCTAAGCGTGTCCTTAAGAGGCTTAAGCTTGACAACGATACCATAAACACAGCTTCAATGCTGCTGCGTTTTGGCATGCTTGAAATCACGGATGATGAGTCACGGATAAGGCATATTATCTATGAGACAGGCGATAAGAATATTCTGAGGATTCTGGATTTCAGAACTGCATACGAAAAATGTATCGGTAACGATATTGCAGATGTCAGGAGAATGTATGATATCTGTAATATGATATTTGAGCGTGGTGACTGCGTATCACTTAAAAACCTTGCCATTACCGGAAGGGAGCTTATAGCGATGGGCGTTCCTGCAGGAAGACAGATGGGTGAGATATTAAACAGCCTTCTTATGCTGGTTTTGGATAATCCGCAGCTTAATGACAGGGAGCAGCTGTCAAAGGAGGCTCTCAAAATTTTAAATTCATAAAAGAAATACCCCTTTCATAAGATTAGATAGCCCGTGGTCAGGGCACTTAGGAAAGGGGTTATTTTTGTGGCAGAAAGGGATTTTAGTATACTTGAACAGTATGACTGTAAATTGTATTCCACATCAAGGGGAAGGGGTGCTTTTATATGTGAAACAAGCCGTGGACGTGTGCTTCTTCGCGAGCACAACGGAAATCCCGGGCGGATAAGGATAAGAGCACAGCTATTAGAATATTTGTCTGCAAATGGAATAAATGTAGATTATTACCTGAAAAACGTGGAAGGACAGTATATCTCCTCTGATTCGTCGGGGACACAGTATACGCTTACAACGTGGTTTGACGCACAGGAGTGTGATGTAAAAAACTTTCAGGATGTCTGTACTGCGGTGGGAGCGCTCGCAGCCCTTCACAATGTACTTGAAGGGTATGATGTGGAAAAGGACATAAAGGAAGCTGCAGATTTATGTGAAGACATGGATTCGCAGGATGGAGGAACAGGCGGCGGTGAGACTGCTACAGATAGCGGAATCGTAGCAGAGCAGGGAGAGAGAGGTGTACAGGAATTTCAGATTGCAAGAAACCTTGAGGAAGTGTATGATAAGCATAACAGAGAGTTGAAAATGATTGGGAACTACTTAAAGGGGAAACACAAAAAGAATGATTTTGAGTTGCTTGCCGCTTCCATGTGCCAGCCGTTTCTTGATGAAGGGTTGAGGGCGGTTGAGACAATAAAACACTCCGGTTATGCTGCGGAGTATTCTGCCGCAATTGAGCGGAGCAGTCTATGCCACGGTGACTACAGCTATCACAATGTCTTTATAAAAAAGCAGAAGGGTTATATCTGCGGGTTCGAGCAGAGCTGTGTGGATATAAGACTGGTTGATCTGTATGGATTTATGAGAAAGCTCATGGAGAAATATGACTGGGATATCAAGCTGGGATATCTTATGCTCAGGGAGTATGACAGGGTTAATACTTTGTCATCACAGGATATTAAGATACTGGGGGCGATGTTTGCCTACCCCGAGAAATTCTGGAAAATACTTAATTATTATTTTAACAACAATAAGGCATGGATACCGGGACGTAGCATGGAAAAGCTCAGAACGGTTGTGAACCAGAATCGAATGAGAAGGGAATTTGTCAGGACTCTGTACGGTTCCCGGTAATGTGGAAAGGAACTTTTGATGAACAGTAAGCTACAGAACTTTATTTTAGGAATACTTATAGTTGCGGGGATAGTGCTGTGCGCGTTCCTGTTTGCCGAGGAAAAGGCAGACAAAGCTGCGAAAGCTTCAACGGCTAAAAATTCGGTAAACCAGATGGAATCGAAATCTACGGCGCCGATCGTCAATGCGCCGACAATACCTACGGATATCCGCACGGAGCTGGCGGTCATAACTTATGTCAGTGCTGATACGAAGAGATTATCAGTGAGGTCATACGGGGAGGGAGTTGACCGTACCTTCTATGTGGAACAGCCGGCGCTTATATATACCGAGTTTGGAAATGCGATGACTCTGGCGCAGCTCTACGCAGGGGATGTTATAGATATAACATACGATAATGTAAATAACAAGGTTTCAGAGATACATATATCTAATGAGGTGAAGTGCCACATGGCTGTATCGGATGTGTCGGTCAACACCTCATACAGAAGATTGTCACTGTATGGGAAGAATTATGAGTATGCCAGAAACGTGGTCGTCGTTTCGGACAATGAGCTTATAACACCGGAGCAGTTATCGGTACATGATGTTTTTAATCTGTATGAAAAGGATGGAAAGGTGGTATCGGTTGTTGTCACAAGAGGGCATGGCTACATAAGTCTTACCGGTGTGGATTTGTTCATGGGTGGATATGTGAACATCGGAAGTGAAAATATTAAGACCATAGAGAAGAACATGATGATAACCGTAACCGAGGGAAGCTATAAGGTGGCGGTATCCAAGGATCAGTATTATGGCTCTAAGACGGTTACGGTTAATCGAAATCAGGTCACAACTGTTGATTTCTCCGAATTTGTGGCAGCTACGGTTGAGAACGGCAATGTGCTTTTTGACATAGATGTGGATGGCGCCGTACTTTACCTTAACGGAAAAGAGACTGATTACACAGAAGGTATGCTTACGCTTCCGGTCGGAACATATACCGTGCGTGTGAGCGCGGACGGCTATGACAATTACCAGGATAAGATAGAGGTTAAGGCTGATTATCAGAAGGTAAATATAAGGATGAAGAAGGAAGCGGAGAGCACAAGCTCCGGGCAGACTACAAGCAGCTCTGCGACGGTTTCACAACAGCCGGCATCCTCCTCATCAACCGGAGTAACCTCTCAGTATGAGACAGAGACAACAACCATTGTGAGTACGAAGAACAGAGTATATATAGATGGTCCGGCAGGTGCAGCTATATACTTTGATGACAGTTATCTGGGCGTGGCGCCTCTCGACTTTGCGATGGTCACAGGACAGCACATGTTCATTGTGATAAGCGGAACTACCATAAAGAGCTATACAGTCAATCTTGTGGAGGGTGCAGACGATGTGAGGTATGATTTTACGCCGAAGAGTGAGTAAAATCGGAGGTTATATTTTTGCGTCCCAACAGCATACATATAGATAAAGAATGTGATGTATGGGTAGATTGATGAGAAAAAGTCTGGTTTCACTGTTGCTGCTAATGATAATGGTTATAGGTACTGGTGCATTGGCGATGTCTGTATCCGGCTGCAGCAAGGCTGAGTCTGAGGAGAAGCTTACGCCTGCTGATTTCACGGTGGTATGTTATGATGACATTCCTAAGGATTTTCTGAGAGAAATTGAGGAGAAGAAAGAGACTGATTTCAAGCTTACCTGCATATCGGACGGATGGCTCTACATAGCGCGCGGATATGGGAAACAGAATACCGGAGGCTATTCAATTGCCGTCAAGGAGGTGTCGGTATCGGACAATGCGGTGTACTTTGATTCAGAGCTTATCGGACCGAAGCAGGGAGAGGCGGCAAATAAGCTTGCCACATATCCGTATGTAGTTGTCAAAACTGAGGATGCGGGACGTAGCGTGGTGTTCAGATAAGCTGAGCGGATGAAAATGTGATAAAAATAATGGATGACATCTAATATGCGGATAGCATAAATGTGGCAGCCCCCTCATATCATATAGAAGATAATATATGATATGGGGGATTTTTTGTGGAAATAGTCAGGAAAAATATAAGCATGAATCATATCTGTGGAAGGTCACAGACCCAGATTACACTGGATGACGATTTCATAGTGCCCGACAGTAAGCCTGATATATTAAAGAGAATAGCTGATTGCGGAGAGGTAATTATCGAGGGAATGAAGGCTGGTGACGGCAGAGCCTCGGTAAATGGTAAAATGCAGTTCTCACTTCTGTATCAGGCGGATAAGACAGGGGGAGCGCCGGACTGTATGGAGGGAAGCATTGATTTCGGTGAGACGGTGGGAATGGATGGTCTTAGTGCCGGGGATACCCTAAAGTGTACTGCTAAGCTGGAGGACTTAAGCATAAGTCTTATCAACGGAAGAAAAATAAGTGTGTCAGCGATAGTATCGCTTGAACTGTATGGTGAAAATACATATATGTCATCGGCGGCAGTTGATATTGAGAGTGGTGATATATGCTGTCTTAAGAAAAACATAGGCATGTTATCGCTGGTTGAGAATAAAAGGGATATCTTAAGGGTGCGTGAGCAATGTGAGTTATCAGCCAACAAGCCGAATGCCGGAAGCATCCTATGGTCGGTTCCTGAGCTGAGAAATGTAGAGACAAAGGCGGCAGCAGATGAGCTTATCGTGAGAGGAGAGATTCATCTCTTTGCAATGTATTTTCCGGAGGATGATGATGAGAATATACAGTATGTTGAGGAAACACTTCCATTCACGGGGAAGCTGCCGCTTGCCGGAGCGGATGAGAGAATGGTTGCGGATGTCCTCGTTGTTCCGGCACAGAAGCAGGTAGCGGTAAAGCCTGATTATGATGGAGAGCCGCGCATACTGGAGGCGGAGCTTGTGCTTGATCTTGATATCAAGCTATATGAGGAGCAGAATATTAGCCTTATGACAGATGTATACTCGGTTAACAGCAGGCTAATACCTGTTACGGATGAGGCAGGATATGACAATCTCCTTGTCAGGAATCATGTGAGGTGCCGTGCGGGGGATAAGATGAAGTTGAACAGCAGCAAAGATAAAATCCTTCAGATAATAAGCAGCACTGCTACGGTGAATGTTGACAATATCAGCATTGTGGAGGACGGACTCATGGTTGAGGGGGCTGCCAGGGTAAGCATACTTTACATATCCGACAATGACGAGGACAGATTAGGCAGCCTCACAAGAGAAGTCCCATTTTCACAGAAGATAGACGCAGTGGGAATAGATACCGATTCATTCTATAGCGTCAGGACAGATGTAGAGCAGCTTATTACTACCATGCTTGGCGGTGATGAGCTTGAGATAAAGATGAGTATTGGAATAGATACACTCATTCTGAGTCCGGGAACTACACAGGTTATAACGGACATTACAGAGGAAGCACTTGATTATGCGGTGTTCAAAAAGCTTCCCGGAATATGCGGGTATATTGTAAAATCCGGAGATACGCTGTGGGATGTAGCGAAGAAATATTATACTACAGTTGAAAAAATTATGGACACGAATAAGCTTGCCTCAGAGAATATCATGCCGGGGCTGAAGCTGTTGATAACGCGGTAGCTGCTGAGGACTTTCGTATTGGAGAAATCCGGTATGAGGGTCCTTTTCTTATTGCTTGGGCTGTAGGGTATGGTTATTTTGCCATGAAATTAAAAAGTGATTAACATTGGTTTATAATTGGCAGGCAGGGGTTGTGTGATATGCATGAATATATTATAGTTAGTTTAGAGCATAATTCTTGACATTCTACATATTCTGAAATTATTTATTCCTTTAAGCATATATTTCTTGTAATTTTTAATTCCTGATTCCCGGAATTTCTATATTTGATGGAATATATACTTTCTGAAATGAAAATTTCATATTACCGGTTTCACGGTAAATATTCAGAGTTCTATGCTTAAAATCCATTAGACACAGCAGAAAATGTGAGCTGATTTCAGAAAGCGTTTTCTGTATAAGGTTATACAACAGAAGGGAGAACAGTAGTTGGCAGAATTGTTAAACAGCGCCATTGCCGATGACCTATCCGCGGCAGGTGCAAAGGCAAAATACGATGAAAATATTAGAAATATACTCTCTAATAAAAGTATTCTGGCATGGATACTCAAGTACACAACGGATGAATTTTCTGAGTACGATATACCCAAAATAATGGAGTGTATTGAAAATCCGGAAGTAGGAAACGTGAGGATACGTCCGGGGCTTACCAATCGTGAGAAAATTGTCGGATTGCGCAATGAGGATAAGGTTCCGAATGAAGGAGAGGTTGTGTATGACATCAGATTCAGCGTATATAAGCCTTTGGAAGAGGGCAAATATCCTAAAAAGAATGGAAATAACAAGGAAAACATCAAGCTCATAATCAACGTGGAAGCGCAGAACAATTTTTATCCGGGTTATAATATTGTCACCAGGGCTCTGTTTTACTGTGCACGACTCTTGTCCGCACAGCTTGGAACGGAGTTCTCAGCGGAGGATTATGATAATATAAAAAAGGTGTATAGTATCTTTATCTGCACGGACACCAGTAAAATGTCCGAGAATACCATTACAAGCTATGAATTAAGCCCAAGAAGTCTGTATGGCGAAATGAAGAAGGCTCCCGGCTGTGATTTGCTCCGTGCGGTTATGGTTTGTGTTGGAAAAACAAAGATAAAATGCTATAATGATAAAAAAGACAGCCCGGCAGGACTTTTGAATCTTTTAAAGGTCATACTGGATGACAGCATGGCCGTTAGTGATAAAATCAGGATACTTGAAACGGAATACTCAATCGAGTCGACACATAGAATAAGAGAGGAGCTGGACAGAATGTGTAATTTATCTGATACTATTGAACAGCGTGGGATAGAGAAAGGAATAGAGCGTGGAGAGGCTGTAAAATTGTACGAGCTGGTAAACCGGTACATGAAGAAGAATAATTGTACAGTCGAGGAGGCCTGTGATGTGATGGGAGTGCTGCCTGAGGAGTATCGTATGGCGGAAGAGCTGGTCAGGGAAGAATAAAAATTGTAAACGAGCTTGCAGAACCGCAACGGAAAATAATTCTGTTGCGGTTCTTTTATTGTGCTACAGAGGTTTTCGCGCCTTAATCTTAGTAAATTCTATAATCTCCTTCTTATCCTGTTCGGATATCTTATCAAAGTAGAATAATAGTTCACGTTCAAGATTGGTGTTAAACATATATTTTTTCTTGTTGGCAGGGTCATTGAAATATTCTAAAAATCCGGCAAGGTCATTGCTGGTCTGGGTAGGTGTCGGTGCATCGTATGATACATTCCTGTCAATATCAATAGTCAGGTGCATCAGGTCATCAATGGAAATATTGTAAAGTCCCGCAAGCTTATACAGTGCGTTCGTATCGGGGGTCCTTTTCCCTGTCTCATAATGGCTGTAGGTCTGCCGGACTACTCCAAGTACCTCGGCAACATAATCCTGTGTATAGTTGTTAACTTTTCTAAGCTCCCGCAGCTTTTGTGCAAGCTTTTCATTACTCATAATAGATACCACCTTTAGATTAAGTATATTTTTATTGCGTAAATATGTGCAACAATGTGTAGCGAATAACATAAGACATGTTATTTACAAGACTTTTTTTTGCTTAATTTGGTTACAGTTTGTTGCGTAAAGTAGTTCTGTTTGAGAAATTATGCACAAAATAAGGAATTATATACGATAATATTCAAGCTTACTTATTGTTAAAAAGCTACAAAATGTAGCAAAATATAAAATGTAATGTTAAGTTTGCGTAACATTAGTACGATATATAAGTTGCAAAGGATAAAAAAGTTAACGAATGGACTTGTAAATGCATATCAATAAAATGCAACATATTCAACATGGAGGTAACAATGCTTAAACTATCGTTAAAACAGGGACAGTATCTGAATATCGGAGACAATATCAGAGTGGTATATCTTGGAGGGTCGGGAAGTCACGGACGCTTTATGATAGACGCGCCAAGAGATGTGAGCATTGTCAGAAGCAGTGTTGAACAGAACCCTGAGAGAAACAAGGACACCTACTATCCTGAGAGCCCGATTTCCAAGGAGGCGCAGGAGCAGATAAGGTGTATCCTCCGCGAGGAGAAATTAAAAGCGGAGAAGTCCGCACAGCGGGCACATTAATCAAGGTAATAGACGAAGATACACCCGGGATTCTTCGTTTGTTATAAATAAATATCGGGGAAACGGATTTCCCTGAAAAAAATAATATCCCACACATAAATGGGACAAGGAGGAAAAAATTATGGTAGTACAGCACAATTTACAGGCAATGAATGCCAACAGAATGTTAAACATCACAACAGGTTCACAGTCTAAGTCAGCAGAGAAGTTATCCTCAGGCTACAGAATCAACCGTGCAGCAGATGACGCAGCAGGTCTTTCAATTTCCGAGAAGATGAGAAAGCAGATCAGAGGTCTTGATCAGGCTTCCACTAACGCTGAGGACGGCGTATCCGCAGTACAGACAGCAGAAGGTGCACTCACAGAGGTTCACTCAATGCTTCAGAGAATGAACCAGTTAGCTGTTCAGTCAGCTAACGGAACTAACAGTGAGACAGACAGAAAGGCAATTCAGGACGAGATTGACCAGCTCACAAAGGAAATTGACCGTGTATCTGAGACAACTAAGTTCAATGAGACATATCTCTTAAAGGGAGATGGCACAGAGACAGTTAAGGAGACAGTTAAAGTAGAGGCTGCGGCGGGAGTTGATGTTAAGGCATCTTATGTAGCAGGTAAGGGTGTTGAAAAGGTTCAGAAAAAACAAGCTGCAGCTTTTCCAACAACATGGTATGCTAAGGGTTCAGCTACCGCTTTATCATCAGATGAATTAATGAATATGCTAGAAGTCAAGGGTGGTAAAGTTGCACTCAAGGATGGAGTTGAGATTTTTAAAGCTGCAGCAAATACAAACAATCAGTTCGGTGCACAGCTGAAAGATGATAAGGTTGGAGATACAGACATTGATGCTGTATTTGAGATTGGTTCAAGCAAATTATCTACATCGGCTGATGATAAAAATTTGGTAGATGCTGCTGATCTTGCAACTCATTTCAATACAGATGGTTCAATGAATAAGAAGCTTTATGCTCAGAATGATGCTGGTAACTGGGTTGAAGTAGGTGCAGAGCAGATTAGTAAATTCGTAGATGTCACTCCTGGTAAGGCTGAGGTTCAAGCCGGAGAAAAGGAAGTTACTAAGGTAGTTACCAAGGCATTAGAGCTTAATCTTCATGTAGGAGCAGATTCTAACGATACTAACAAGATTAATCTTAAGATAGATTCTATGAGCTCAAAGAATATTGGTGTTGATGGACTCAAGGTTGATACAGAGGAAAACGCAACAAATGCTATTGATACAATTTCAGCAGCAATCCAGAAGGTATCAGATCAGCGTTCTGCTCTCGGTGCTGTTCAGAACAGACTTGAGCACACAATCGCTAACCTCGACAATGTTGTTGAGAATACAACATCTGCTGAGTCACGTATCCGTGATGTCGATATGGCTGAGGAGATGGTTGAGTACAGCAAGAACAACATTCTTGCACAGGCTGGACAGTCTATGCTTGCACAGGCTAACCAGGCTACACAGGGAGTTCTCTCCTTACTCGGCTAATTCCTGCTTGATATTATCTGCTTCCGGCGGAATGATTATTCCGCACGGAACAGCAGCATAAGCTTTAAAAAGCTCTCATACCGGTTTTCCGGTATGGGAGCTTTTTTGCAGTGAAGTCTTATCGTGGAGGGTAAAATACCGTTTGACCCTAATATCATATTTTTGAGAGAAAATGTAATGGCAAGTTTTTTTTAGGTGTGGTAAAATGATTAAATAGCATGAAAGCAGGTGTGGAACAGGACTTCAGAAAAGTAAGCAATGCTCAGAAAAAAGTAAGCAATGCTCCGGAAAAAGTAAGCAATGCCACAAAAAATAAAGATTGGAACAAAAATGAAGAAACAATCAACAATTAACAGAAATGACTTACTCTTGTGCACAGGGCTTCTCCTGGCAGCTCTGTGCATTTGGTGTGCCATTTTTTTTGTGCAGAGGAACGGGAGCCGGGATGGACTGATGGTGGTTGTAACTGTAGATGGAGAGGAATATTACAGCGCTCTGCTGGCGGGGGAAAATCAGCAGGCAGAAAGAAGGGAGATAGACATAGATGGTCACAACAAGGTGGTCATCACAGATGGGGAGGTATGGATGGAGGAGGCGGACTGCCCGGACAAGCTGTGTGTATCGCAGGGGAAGATAAGCAGGTCGGGACAGACGATTATATGTCTGCCGAATAAGACCATGGTGACGATTAAAGGGGGAAAGAGCGAGTATGACGGCGTTGCACAATGATGGACAAAAAGCGGCTCCGGCGGGTTACAGAGAGCCGGAAGGTGATAAGCGGACGGAAGGTGATAAGCGGACGAAAGGTGATAAGCGGACGAAAGGTGATAATGGTAACACTGAAGCGACCAAAAATAATCGTCCACATAGCACACGCAGCATCGCCTTCTGCGGCATATTCACCGCGGTGGCAATCGTGATGGGTTACATAGAGAGCTTTATAGTGATACCGGGGCTGCTGCCGGGCATGAAGCTCGGGCTTGCCAACTGTGTCATACTTTTTGTGCTTATGGGATACGGATTTGGGAGTGCGGCGCTTGTGAGCCTTGTCCGGATAATAGTTGTGAACAGCCTGTTTGGGAACATGACCGCCGCAGTATTTTCACTTGTGGGAGCGGCGCTAAGTATACTTGTCATGAGCCTGTTGAAAAAGAGCGGGCGTTTTTCGATGGTGGGTATAAGCCTTGCGGGAGGCGTGGCGCATAATCTGGGACAGGTGCTTGTGGCGATGATTATATTTGAGAATGTGGGGATGTTCTGTTATTTTCCGGCACTGATTGTGACCGGCATGGTGGCAGGAGTGTTTGTGGGTATTCTGGCAGGGCTTGTGTACGCTAAGGTTCAAAGGCATTTATAGAATATATGATGTAAAATGAAGCCCCGCAATCTATCTATATTATTTATAGAGAGATTGCGGGGAATGCTATGCACGATTGTGCCTTTTCATATCTATATATTCAAGCTGATATCATGTGCTGAAAGCATATTATGTTGATATGCTTATAAACTTAATACATCAGAAATTTCCGAAAAATCGATGAACAGACCGTCATATATATTCACCTTGATAATTGAGTCGAAAGGGTACTGGACGCTCACTATATTATTTTCAAAAAAATTCACTGTGATGATTTTTCTTTTTGAATCTACAATCCAATATTCGCGGACTCCATATTTCTTATAATAATAAAGCTTTCTGATGTAGTCATCGGATGAATTGCCGGGTGAGGTGATTTCAATTATGAAGTCGGGAGCACCGTTACACCGCTTTTCGTCTAATTTATTTTTGTCACAGACAACCATGATGTCCGGTTGAACAATTGTAAGCGGGGTGTCGGACAGCTTGACATCGAAGGGGGCAGTGAATACACTGCATTGCCCTTTTTTGTTCTTGATATAATTAAAAATGATATTTGATAATTGCATTGATAGTGCCTGGTGTATCTGCGATGGACCAGCCATATTATACACAGTGCCTTCAAATACTTCTACTCTTTTATCTTCGGGTAAAGCCTCGTACTGTGTAAGGGTTATTAATTCAGGCTTAAGCTGTGAAGCAGGGGTCATAATGTACACTTCCTTTCGATTCGTCATACAGATTAAGATATTCAATGTGGATTATCGGCAAAATTCGTTGTGTAAATCTATGCTCAGTAATGTGTTCAGATAAATATATTTTATCAGAGAATCTATAAGGCTGCAATAAAGATATTGTGTAAAAGTTCGGAAAAGCTGCAAATCAATATGTTATATCTCCTCCGGCTGCTTATACAGAAGAAGCACGGCGTAGGAATGTTTTTATGCTTTCCTGAGTGAAAACAGAACATAATAACAGTTTTTTAAATCCCATAGTTGCAAAACAAATGTTTTGAGGTTATTATATAAACAAGTGTTTTGGTAAGACTTAATTGAAAATATTGAATTTGAAAGGATTTTTATTATATGAAGGGCGAGGTTTTCCAGTTATGCAGCGTGATTACGGCTGCTAAGAATGCATTGAATACACAGACATTTATACAGTATGAACCACTCAGCTATGAGCGTGGAACGGTTTTTCAGTTCGTTCCTGAGGTAGAAGGACAGAAGGGTGAGATGATTGAAGGCGTTGACAGCTGGTATGCAAGATGCGTGTATAATGGAATGGAGGATGTCAAGATATTGGCGCCTACAGCGGTTAAGGACAGAAGAGTTCTTGGCTTCGTGAATACATCCCAGAATATCATGCTGTGCTTTTACCCTGATGATGTGATTCATATGTGGATGCCAAGGTGGGTCATGGACAAGGACAGAAAGGGCTGGCACATTATATACACTGAGAAGATATGGGAGAATCACCCGGCAGGTAAGCCTGAATACAAGGATAACACTGAGATTTTTAAGGCGGCACTTGCGGAAATCAGCAGGTTTTCCAAGGAACTCGGCTTTGAGGGCTGGTCTAATGTATTTAACCGCTCCATTGCCATGTTAGAAGGCGGCTTTGATTATGCCGCCGATGATGAGAAGATTATCGAGGAGTTTAAGAAGAAGGGGCGCAGCATGCCGCCTAGAAGCCATCTTGAGCTTCCGGGACATAACAGGGATTTATTTGAGGCAGCCTCCAATGCAGATGTATTCGGCAGCATGGGCTCATGGAATGACGGACCGGCTGCAAAGGCAGCAACAGAAGGAAAGCTGGAGGAGTATAATAAGCTTTCCGATATGCTCTTCAATCAGATTGCACTTGCGGTAATGTATGCAATCAACCAGTGGTAGGAAAAGAATATGATATCATATATTAAGGGTGAGCTTGTGGAGCTTACAGAGAATGCCATCGTGCTTGACCATGATGGCATGGGCTTTTTAATAATGATGCCGGCTTCCATCCTTGCGAAGCTTCCGGCGATAGGAAGTGAGCTTAAGGTACATACATATCTGTATGTCAAGGAGGATGCGCTTGACTTATATGGATTTTTGACAAAGGATGACCTTAAGGTGTTCAGGCTTCTTATAACAGTGAGTGGTATAGGCCCTAAGGGTGCGCTTGCCATATTGTCAACCATGTCGCCTGATGATTTGAGATTTGCTGTGCTTGCCGGGGATTCTAAGACAATATCCAAGGCACCGGGAATAGGAAGCAAGACCGCCCAGAAGCTTATCATAGAGCTGAAGGACAAGCTTAAGATAGAGGATGTTCTTGATGGCGGGGCGGACGGAGGCTATGAGCCGCAGAGTGATATGGGTGATACGGCTGCAGCGGAGGCGGTCATGGCACTCACCGCATTAGGATATTCTTCCGCAGATGCCACAAGGGCGGTAAGGCAGGTGGACGGCGGGGCTGATATGGATTCGGAAGCACTGCTTAAGGCTGCACTTAAGAAGCTGGCATTTATGTAAGGCCTTCAGGTTCAGGCTGGAGGTTCATGGAAGGGAGTAACTTTTAATGGAAAAGAGGATGATTTCCACCGAATTTACGGAAGAGGATATGCCTATAGAGTCGAGTCTTCGTCCGATGGCACTGGCGGATTATATCGGCCAGGAAAAGGTGAAAAAGAATCTTAAGGTATATATAGAAGCAGCAAAGAGCAGGCAGGAGCCGCTTGACCATTGTCTTTTCTACGGACCGCCGGGACTTGGAAAGACAACCATAGCGGGAGTTATCGCTAATGAGATGGGGGTGCATCTTAAGGTGACCTCCGGACCTGCGATAGAGAAGCCGGGGGACATGGCTGCGATACTAAGCAATCTTCAGGAGGGTGACCTGCTCTTTGTGGATGAGATACACCGTCTTAACAGGCAGGTTGAGGAGGTGCTCTACCCTGCTATGGAGGATTTCGCGATAGACATTATGATTGGAAAGGGCTCACAGGCGCGTTCGATAAGGCTTGATCTGCCTAAGTTCACGCTGGTAGGAGCTACCACAAGGGCGGGACTTCTGACAGCGCCGCTCAGGGATCGTTTCGGTGTGATATGCAAGATGGATTTTTACACTGAGAGCGAGCTTAAGAAGATTATACTGCGTTCCGCAAATGTGCTTGCGATAGAGATTGATGATGAGGGAGCCACAGAGATGGCACGCAGGTCGCGGGGAACACCGCGTCTTGCTAACAGGCTGTTAAAGAGAGTACGTGATTTTGCACAGGTGCAGTATGACGGAAAGATAGATTATGAGGTCGCGAGAGCTTCACTTGACAGGATGGAGGTCGATAAGATGGGGCTTGACAGAAGTGACCGCCTTATTTTAACCACCATTATGGAGAAGTTCGCGGGCGGACCTGTAGGGCTTGACACTCTGGCGGCGGCCATAGGTGAGGATGCGGGAACGATAGAGGATGTCTATGAGCCTTATCTTATACAGAACGGCTTCATCAACCGTACTCCTAAGGGAAGGGTTGCGACACAGCTGTGCTATAAGCATTTTGGAATAGAAAGGTAATGGATTGGAATGTTGCAGGTATGGAGAATATAAGGATTATTGCGCATATTTATACTGATTTTGATGAGAAATTCGGCATTCCAAGGCAGAGCGGTATCGTAAAGCAGTGCCGTGGGAGAATAGTGTTTGAACCGGAATACCGCAATGAGGAGGCTCTTGCTGGGATTGACGGATACTCACATCTGTGGCTTATCTGGAAGTTCTCCGAAAGTGTCAGACAGGAGTGGAGCCCGACAGTGCGTCCGCCGAGGCTTGGTGGAAATAAGAGGGTGGGCGTGTTCGCGACACGTTCGCCGTTCAGACCTAATCCTATGGGACTGTCCAGTGTACGGCTTGAGGAGGTTATTACCGATAGTACCGATGGACCGCAGCTTATCGTATCCGGGGTTGATATGCTTAACAAAACTCCTATTTACGATATCAAGCCATATCTGTCATACACCGATTCGCACCCTGAGGCTGTGTGCGGCTTTGCGGATGAGGTTAAGGATTACCGGCTTGAGGTTGTGATTCCTGAGAATGTATCAGATAAGCTTGGGGAAAGCAGCTGCGATGAGCTGAGAGAGCTGCTTGCACAGGATCCAAGACCGGGGTACAGGCATGATGAATCCGCCGATGATTTATCAAAGATATATGGTATGAATTTTTCGGGACACAATATCAGGTTCTCCGTAAGGAAAAGAATACTCACAGTGATTTCATGTGATGACAACTGGACATTATAGATAGAAGTGTGCTATACTGGATAAGTATTTGTGATATTTACCTGTAAGAGTATTTTAGTTCGGGACAGCTTAGCAGATACTATAAGGATAAGGAGTGGATTGTATGCCAGCGAAGAACGAAGCAGAAGTGGCTATTGGCGGCAAGGTTATTACACTTAGTGGATATGAGAGCCGTGAATATATACAGAAGGTAGCAGCATACCTGGACAATAAGTTAGATGAACATAAGAAGATGGAATCCTATAACAGACTTCCGCTGGAATTTCAGAACATTATGATCCAGCTGAATATAGCGGATGAGTTTTTTAAGGCTAAGAATATGGCGGATACTCTTAAGGGTGATCTTGAGAGTAAGGACAAGGAAATTTATGATCTCAAGCATGAGCTTATCACCCTGCAGGCTAAGGCTGATAAGCAGGCGGAGGAGATTGCGCAGCTTAAGAAGGATGCACAGGATTACGAGAGCATGATTATTGGACTTGAGGCACAGAAGGATACGAAGAAGCAGTAATTAGGGGGGGATTTCCGTATGGAAGCCCCTTTTATAGTTTACAGGATTGTGAAAGGATTAATATGATTGATATGGGAAACAGAGAGGTTCTTGCACCGGCAGGAACCTATGAGTGCTTCCGTGCCGCAATCAATGCAGGAGCGGATGCGGTGTATCTTGGAGGAAGCATGTTCGGTGCGAGGGCTTTTGCGGGAAATTTTGAGGAGGCTGAGCTTATAAAGGCTATCCGCACAGCACACTTGTATGGCAGGAAGGTGTATCTAACGGTAAACACTCTTTTAAGAAATGATGAGCTTGAGAAGCTTGTCCAATATGTGAAGCCCTACTATGAGGAGGGGCTTGACGCTGTTATCGTGCAGGACTATGGGGTATTTGCGGTCTTAAGGGAGGCGTTTCCGGGGCTTGACCTTCATGCCAGCACGCAGATGACGATTACGGGAAAATATGGTGCACAGCTTTTAAAGGACATGGGTGCAGCGCGTGTTGTACCTGCGCGCGAGCTTTCTGCTAAGGAGATAAGGGATATATATGATGACGTCGATGTTGAGATAGAGAGCTTTGTCCATGGCGCATTATGCTATTGCTACTCAGGACAATGTCTGCTCAGCAGCATGATAGGCGGAAGAAGCGGCAATCGCGGCCGCTGCGCACAGCCCTGCCGTCTTACCTACAGCGCGAACGGAATAAGTGAGAAATATCTTTTAAGCCCGAAGGATATGTGTACAATAGAGGCAGTTCCGGATATTCTTGATGCAGGTGTGTACTCCTTGAAGATTGAGGGAAGAATGAAGAGCCCTGAATATGTTGCAGGTGTGTCCTACGCTTACAGAAAATATGTGGATATGTACCTTGAAAAGGGGCGTGACGGCTACAGGGTCGAAGAGCAGGATATCAGACAGTTGATGGATCTGTACAACAGAGGTGGCTTTTGCAAGGGATATTACTATGCACAGAACGATAAGTCCATGATGACCTTCGACAGACCGAATCATCAGGGAATCGTCATCGGAAATATCAAAAACGGGGAGCTTATCCTGTCACAGGAGGTGAATCCGGGTGATGTGCTTGAGTTCCCGGATGGAAGCGAATACACGACACCGACAGGGAAAAAGAGTGGAAGGCTTGCATTGCCTAAGGGAGTCCTTAAGAATCCTAAGAATGGTGCGGCTGTCTACAGGACGAGGAACAATGAGCTTCTAGGGCAGCTTCGGGCAGGATATATTGACAATGATATCAAAATTCCGGTCAGGATGGAGATATTCTTAAAGTCCGGAGAGAGAGCATGCCTGAAGCTGCTCTCCGGGGACAAGGAGCTTGTTGTGTATGGCGATGTGCTAGAGCCTTCCGACAAGCGCCCGGCTGTGAGGGAGGATGTCGTAAAGCAGCTGAAGAAGCTTGGAGGGACAGCATTCTCAAGCGATGAAGGAAGCATAGTGACAGATATACAGGGAAGCCCTTTTGTTCCGGTCAGGCTGTTGAATGACCTGAGGAGAAATGCACTTGAGGAGCTGGAAAGCATGCTCTTATCAGGCTATAAGAGAAATCATGAATATATGAAGGTGCAGGCTCCGATAACTGCAGGGGTATTAGAAGCTGATGCTTCGCAGGAAAATGCCGGGGTACAGAAGATTGCCGATGCACAGGAAAATGCCGGGATACAGGAGATTGCCGCTGCACAGGAAAATGCCGGGGTACAGAAGATTGCCGCTGCACAGGAAAATGCCGGGATACAGGAAAATACCGCTGCACAGTTTAATGCAGCCTGTGAGGCGGGATTGACAGAGCGCAGGGATTACTCGGAGGGGCAGCATGACATCACTGTGCAGGTGATGAATAAGGAACAGCTTGAGGCAGTATTAAGAACGGCTCATAATAACGTGTCAAGAATATATATATCAACCGAGCTTTCAGGCATAGACGGAGCTATAATGATGAAGGGGATGGTTGATGAATATAATGCCGGCATTTCAGCCAATAATAGGAAAATAGAAGTCTATATGGCAATGCCGTATATTTTCAGGGACAGGGCGGTAACGCTTTTTGAAAGGAAGCTTGAGGATGTCAAGGCAGCAGGCTTCGACGGTATGCTCATAAGAAGCCCTGAGGAGCTTGGCTATATAAGGAAAAAGGGCTTGTACGAGCTGTATGCGGGCAGAGTGGTGGCTGATTATGATGTGTATACCTACAATAAAGCGGCATTTAATGAGTATATCAGGCTTGGCATACATGATTTTACCCTTTCGGAGGAGCTGAACGCAGGACAGCTGAGGGGGCTGTGCCGTTCTGTCCAGGATAGGAATATTTACCTGGAAAAGCTGGTGTACGGCTACCTCCCGCTTATGGTTACGGCAGGCTGCACCTTAAAGTATACTTCTAAGGACAAGCCGTGCGGCAGACCGGGCGTATATTATCTCACGGACAGAAAGGGTAAGCAGCTCGCGGCACTCAACAGCTGCAGCTATTGTTATAATCTTATATACAACAGTGTTCCGGAGTATCTGCTTGACAAGCCGGATGAGATAAGGAATATGGGAGTGGATGCACTCAGGCTGTCCTTTTCCATAGAAGGTGCCGATGAGGTCGAAAATATTATGAAAATGAATGCCGACAGTGTTAAAGCTTACACCAGAGGCCATTATAACAGAGGAGTAGATTAAGTGATAAATATAGTAACTGCCGTCTCAAAATACGTTTTTATATTGCTGGGGGCTGTTTTCTGCCTGCACGGATTTTTGGGACATGTCTTTTATAAAAAGAGGCGTGAACAGGGGAAGCAGAGAAAAGGAATAATTCAGATTATAATAGTCATCTGTATGACAGTGCTTGGGAATGTTATTCTCTTTATGAACAGGCAGGATTTTTTGTTTATCGTGTTTTTGTTCATGGAGCTGTTTTATTTCTTTTTCCTGCTCAATATATTTCCTATGATTTATAAGAGGTGTAACAGGATTCTTCTGAATGACATGGCATTTCTTATGTGTACGGGAATGCTGATGCTGGCAAGACTTGACACGGATAAGCTTATCAGACAATATCTGCTGATATGGGCAGGTACATTTGTGCTGATGCTGGTGCCGGTCATAGTGGAAAAGCTGCATTTTCTGATTAAGCTTGATGTGCTGTACTGTGTTGCCGGCATTGTCCTGTTGGGCGTGGTGTTCGTACTTGGCAATACGGTGTACGGCGCTAACCTTTCGATAAATATAGGAGGCTTTTCGCTCCAACCGTCGGAGTTCGTCAAGCTTACATACGTGATGTTTATTGCGTGTATGCTCCGCGGTGAGAAATCATTTGGCAGAATAGTAATCACGTCGCTGTGCGCGGCGGCGCATGTGCTTATCCTGGTCGCTTCTAATGACCTTGGTGCGGCGCTGATTTTCTATGTCACCTATATTGTCATGCTCTATGATGCCACACATAAGCACAGATATCTTGTCATGGGCGGTTTATGTGCGGTGCTGGCAGGTGTGGGAGCGTATTTTGTTATATCCCATGTCAGGGTCAGGGTTGATGTGTGGCTTGCTCCGTTCAAATATATAGATGGCAAGGGCTATCAGCTTGTACAGTCCATTTTCGCAATCGGAAATGGAGGCTGGTTCGGAACAGGGCTTACCAAGGGACTTCCGGGTTCTATCCCTGTAGTTACAAAGGATTTTATTTTCCCTGCGATTTCAGAGGAGTTTGGCGGATTGTTCGGCATTATCGTGATAATGGTATGCCTGAATGTGTTCCTTGAGATTATAACGGTGCTGTCCGAGAATAAGGACAGCTTCAACAGACAGCTCCTTGGAGGCTTTGGAATAATGTATATTTTCCAGTGCTTTTTAAATATCGGAGGAACCATTAACTGCATTCCGAGCACGGGAGTAACGCTTCCGTTTGTGAGCTACGGAGGAAGCTCTGTTATAAGCTCCATGATAATGATTGCGATTATTCAGGGAATTGCTGCGCGGAATGACAGGGATAATCCGCAGGCTGCTGAGGATGATGAAGGGAAGGCGGGTATTCCGGAAATTGATAAGTACGGCACTGACAGCGCAGATGCTGAGGAGCAATCCGAAAAAAATGGCGGCACGAGGTCTATGCGTTCGCCACGCATGGTTGTCGGAAGCCTTCTTCTCGTTCTTATAATAAGCGGATTTTATATATACGAGCTTGCGTCATTTGATGAGAGCATACTTGACAGCACCTACAACAGAAGACTCAGCAAGATGAAGGAGCAGACGCTTAGAGGCTCTATATATGCGGCTACAGGTGAAGAGCTTGCCTCAAGTGTTGAAGGTGTGAATGGTGAAGCTGAGAGGGTATATACTTATGGCAGATTGTTCTCACATATCATCGGATATACCTATGGCGAAGGCGCGGGTCTTGAGGGTGTGTTGAACTATCAGCTTCTAAGAAGCAGTGAGCCGTTCGATGACAAGCTGCATGCAGAGCTTACCAACCATAAATATAGGGGAAATTCAGTTGTCACGACACTTGACTATGATATGCAGTCGGCGGCGTATGAGGCTCTTGGAGTGAACAAGGGTGCGGTTGTTGTAATGGACAGGAACGGTGCAGTTCTTGCGATGGTATCAAAACCTGATTTCAACCCTAACACGCTTATGACGGAGGGCACGGATGCCAATGCCGATGCCCCTCTTTTGAACAGGGCAGTGGCAGGCTTGTATCCGCCGGGTTCAACATTTAAGACCGTTACACTGCTGTCATATTACAGGGAATGTAATGCGGGTGAAAGGTTTAAGAACTTTGTGTATGAGTGCAGCGGTGTATTCACAAGGGGCACGCTCTCTGTTGCCTGTGTAGGCCACACTGCGCATGGAAGTGTGGATACCTATGGTGCGTTCGCACACTCATGTAACGGAGCCTTTATCACTATGGGGCTTGACACGGCGGTGGAGACGAGTATTAATACGGCACAGCAGCTCTTATTTAACACAGACATACATTACCATGACAATCTAGGACCTGTGACCAGCCGCTCACAGTATGTGCTTGGCGGGGAATCACCGGAATGGGAGATAATACAGACCAGCTTCGGACAGGGAGCAACGCTCATAACACCGCTTCACAATGCACTTATAATGCAGGCTGTGGCAAATGGCGGCACACTGTATGAACCTTATATTGTCAAAACCATCTCCGCAAGCGTGGGACAGAGTGACCAGACCCCTGTGTCCCGGAAGATTGTATATTCGTACGATGGTTCGGATGGGGACGAATACTATGGCAGCATTATGACAGAGGATGAGGCGGACATGCTTTCTGGACATCTTAAGCAGGTGATTGAGGTGAGCTTCCAACATGTATTCTCTGAGGCTCCTTATGAGGCTGCCGGAAAGTCGGGTACAGCACAGTACGGAACCTCCGGCTATGAACATTCGCTTTTTGTCGGGTACATGCCTTATGATGACCCCGAAATAATAGTCAGCGTTGTGCTTGAGAGCTTCAACGAGGGCGGAACACCGGACAGATATGCGGTGAATGTTGCGAAAGAGATTTTTGATGCGTGGTACAATAAAAATCATTGATATTGTTTGAAAAGTGGTTTATACTATACACAAGTCATATGTGACACACCATAATACAGGAGGGATTGCTGTGATACAGGCAACTAGCTGTGGCGGTGTGGTTATATTCAGAGGAAAGATACTTGTTTTATATAAGAATTTTAAGAACAAGTATGAGGGCTGGGTGCTTCCGAAGGGAACTGTCGAGGAAGGCGAAGATTATAAAGAGACAGCACTTCGTGAAGTGAAGGAAGAAACAGGAGTATCAGCCCAGATTATTAAGTATGTAGGTAAAAGCCAGTACACGTTTTCCGTGCCTTCAGATGTAGTTGATAAGGAAGTTCACTGGTATCTGATGATGGCAGACAGCTACTACAGTAAGCCGCAGAAGGAGGAGTTCTTTGAGGACTCAGGATATTACAAGTTCCATGAGGCGTACCATCTTCTCAAGTTTTCCAATGAGAAACAGATTTTAGAGAAGGCGTATGCGGAGTATCTGGAGCTGAGAAAGTCCAATCTGTGGGGAAACAAGAAGTATTATTAGTCATATTCGCCACTTATGATGAGCAGATTCCGCGCGTCGGGAAAGACCTGTGCGCCGGGATAAAAAAATAACCGCAGCCCTGATGTGGGGGCTGCGGTTGTTTTTTTGTGGTTGGGACAGGGGTCTGGTACGTGTCCCAGAACTGGGACATGTACCAGACCCCTGTCCCAACGCACATTGTGCCGATGCATTAAAAAAGCTCCGAACGTCATTAAACCAGACATTCAAAGCTAATATAGGTCATGCGGATGGCGGGAGTCGAACCCGCACGATGTCACCATCGGCAGATTTTGAGTCTGCTGCGTCTGCCATTTCGCCACATCCGCGAACTAGTTCATGATAACAGATATCTAAGAAAAATGCAAATGTTTTTTGCTGAATTATGTAAAAATATTTTCACAGCATTGTCTTTCATTGCCTTTTATTGATTCTTCTATTTACTTTTTGATATTAGTGTCTTAAAATAGAATAGATATATTATAGTTTGCAGTGGGGAGGCAGTTGCCGTGGAGTGCCAGGAGTTCAGAAAAGCTATACCGGAATTCGTGAATATGAGACTTAGATATGACAAGATGGCAGAGTGTCTTTCACATGTTAAGAGTTGTGCGTCATGCCGCGATGAGCTTGAGATTTATTTTATAGTTGAACGTGGAATCAAGGACAATGAGGCTTTTGACGGTCCCTTTGTACTGAAGGATATTGTCAATGAATGTTTTGCGAAGGCACAGCACAGAATAACCAGAGAAAGAAGACATAAAAGAATAATAGAAGTGTTTAAGTTTTTTATATATCTGGTTATATTTATAGGTGTGGTTATGCTTGTAACGTATCTTTTGTAGGAGGAACTTTTGAATGAAAAAATTAGTTTTGATAGATGGACACAGTATTCTGAACCGTGCATTTTATGGGGTTCCTGAGCTTACCAACTCGGAGGGACTTCATACCAATGCGGTATATGGGTTCCTTAATATTATGTTCAAGATACTTGACGAGGAGAAGCCGGATTATCTTACGGTGGCATTCGATCTCAGTGCTCCTACATTCAGACATAAGATGTATGGTGAGTACAAGGGAACACGTAAGCCGATGCCGCATGAGCTTGTTGAGCAGGTCCCTCTTATCAAGGAGGCGCTCACGGACATGAATGTATGTGTTGTTACAAAGGAGGGCTATGAGGCGGACGATATACTTGGAACGCTGGCTAAGCGTGCCGAGGCGGAGGGGATGATTGTTTCGGTGGTTTCGGGTGACAGGGATCTGTTACAGCTTGCCACGGACAATATAAAGATTCGTATACCTAAGACAAAGAAGGGGACTACGGAGATTGAGGACTACAATACGGCACAGGTTGTTGAGACCTACGGAGTTACGCCGGTAGAATTTATAGACATGAAAGCACTTATGGGTGATGCCTCCGACAATATTCCGGGGGTTCCGGGCATAGGCGAAAAGACGGCCGGAGCTATAATATCGAAGTACCATAGCATTGAAAATGCCTATGAGCATGTGGAGGAGCTTACACCGAATAAGGCTAAGAATAATCTTAAGGAATACTATGAACAGGCACAGCTAAGCAAGACACTTGCCACCATCAATATCAACACACCGCTTGAATATTCCTTCGAGAATGCAGGACTTTCGGATATGTTTACCAAGGACGCATACCAGCTTTTTAAGAGGCTTGAGTTCAAGTCTATATTGTCGCGCTTTGAGAAGAATGTCGAGAGCTATAATGATGATGAGCTGGAAAAGAGCTTTAAAATCATCGAAGACCTGAGTGACGCGGAGAAGGTATTCACAGCTTTCGGGATGGCGGACAGCGTCGGAATATTCATGGTGCCGGATAAGAGTAATGGGCTTTTTGCGGTTGCACTTAGCAGAACCGGAGACAGCGGTGATGGCAGAACAGTATACATCCCGGTCGGCGGCTTTATGACGGCGGAATACCTTTCGGACAGGACGGCTAAGCTGGTTCATGTATTACATGAGAATGGAAAAAAGGCCTGCTTTATAAATCTCAAGGAGCAGCTTGATTTTCTGCCGATAGCGGAGAGCGATGGGGCGGAGGATACGGCACTTATGGCTTATCTTTTAAATCCGCTCAAGGATACCTACCAGTATGATGACATTGCAAGGGATTTCCTTGGGATGCTGGTAAAATCAAGAGCCGATATAATGGGTAAGGCATTGTATGAGGAATCTGACAAGGCATATATATGTGCCTGCTATAATGCTTATACTGCCGCAAGGGCATATAAGGTGTTAGAGCAGCGGCTTGAGGATGAGGATATGGCAGGACTCTATGAGAATATAGAGAAGCCTCTTGTATATGCTCTTAAAGAGATGGAGAGCAATGGTATACTTGTCGATAAGGAAGGACTTATCGCGTACGGAGATATGCTTAAGGAGAAGATCGCTGTTGTTGAAAAGGAGGTCTATGAGCTTGCCGGGACTCAGTTTAATATAAATTCACCTAAGCAGCTTGGAGAGGTGCTGTTCGGGCAGATGGGACTTCCGGGCGGTAAGAAGACCAAGACGGGCTATTCCACCTCGGCGGATGTCCTTGAAAAGCTTGCACCGGAACATCCTGTAGTCGGGAAGGTGCTTGAGTACAGACAGCTCACGAAGCTCAACTCAACGTATGCGGATGGCCTTCTGCAGTATATAGGTGAGGATGGCAGAATACATGGAAAATTCAATCAGACTATAACTGCAACAGGAAGAATAAGCAGCACGGAGCCGAATCTTCAGAACATACCTATAAGAATGGAGCTTGGAAGCAGAATAAGACAGGTATTTATTCCTAAGCCGGGATTCGTGTTCTTAGATTCGGACTACTCACAGATTGAGCTTAGAATACTTGCACACATGTCCGATGACGAGAATCTGATAGCGGCTTACAACAGCGATGAGGATATCCACAGAATAACGGCGTCACAGGTGTTCAACACACCTTTAAATGAGGTGACCAAGGCACAGAGAAGCAATGCAAAGGCGGTTAATTTCGGAATTGTGTACGGAATAAGCTCTTTTGGTCTGAGCCAGGATTTAAGTATTTCCAAGAAGGAGGCTGCGAAGTACATTGAGAAATATTTTGAGACATATCCTAAGGTTCATGAATTTCTTAATGGTCTGGTAAGCAGTGCGAAGGAGAAGGGATATTCTGTCACGATGTTTAAGAGAAGAAGACCTATACCGGAGCTTTCGAGCAGTAATTTCATGCAGAGAAGCTTCGGAGAGAGAGTTGCCATGAATGCACCTATTCAGGGAACGGCTGCGGATATTATAAAGCTGGCTATGATAGGAGTGTATCATAAGCTTAAGGAACTAGAGCTTAAGTCTAAGCTTATATTACAGGTTCATGATGAGCTTTTAATAGAGACGGCAAAAGACGAGGTAGATATTGTGAAGAGTATTCTTGATGAGCAGATGAAGAATGCAGCAAGACTTTCTGTTGCGCTTGTTGTGGATACGAATGAGGGAAGCAACTGGTTAGAAGCTCATTAATTGCGAAACGGAGAAAAGGTAATGAGAATTATCGGAGTGACGGGCGGAGTAGGTGCAGGTAAGTCAACTGTACTAAAAATGCTTGAAGACATGGTAAGCTGTATCGTGATAAGAACAGATGAGGTGGCTAAGGAGACGATGATGCCGGGCGGTGAAGCCTACAAGGATATTGTGAAGCTGCTGGGAACCGATATTTTGCAGGCGGATGGATGCATAGACAGGAAGAAGATGGCAGCAAGGATTTTTTCGGATAACGTGCTGTGCGCCAAGGTGGATGAGATTATTCATCCGCTTACCAGACAGGAAGTTATAAGAAGGCTGAAGGAAGCGTCCGGTGAAGGTAAATATGACTACGCATTCATTGAGGCAGCACTGCTTATAGAGGCAGGATATGACGATATATGCGAGGAATTCTGGTACATATATGTGCCGGATGGGACGAGGATAGAAAGACTTATGTCTGACAGAGGATATTCAAGAGAAAAATGTATTTCTATAATGAATAACCAGTTATCTGATGAAGAATTCAGGAGGCATTGCAGGTATGTGATTGATAACTCGGAAGATAGCAGCATGACTAGAAAACGGTTGAAAGAGATTCTTTTTGCAACCGAAAACAGGACAGGTGGGGAAAACAATGAGTGATACAATCTTTTGTCCGGATGATTTTGTATTCGGACTGGATATCGGAACCAGAAATGTGGTTGGTACAGTCGGATATATGAAGAATGGACGTTTTCAGGCCGCGGCGATAGTTTCTAAGGAGCATGAGACAAGAGCGATGCTTGACGGACAGATTCATGATATCGGTAAGGTTGGAGATACTATAAGGACGATAAAGCATGAGCTTGAGTCAATGACAGGAAAAAAGCTGAAGGAAGTCTGCATTGCGGCAGCCGGACGAGTGCTCAGGACGGTTATGGTACATGAGGATGTGGAATTTGAGGGAGAGGTTCGTGTCAATGCCGAGAATATCTATTCCCTAGAGCTGATTTCCGTTGAGAAGGCGCATAAGGAATTAAAAGTCAAAGATGAGAAATATAAGTTCTATTGTGTAGGTTATACTCCTGTGAGATATTATCTTAATGACTATGCGATAAACAACCTTGAAGGACATAAGGCGGAGAGGATAGGAATTGATCTTCTTGCCACCTTCCTTCCTGAGGAGGTCGTTGACGGATTGTATGCTGCAGTGGATTATGCCGGACTTTCTGTTGCCAATCTGACACTGGAGCCTATTGCTGCTATGAATGTTGCGATACCGGAACAGTACAGGCTGCTCAATATCGCACTTGTGGATGTCGGCGCCGGTACATCCGATATATGCCTTACAAAGGATGGAAGCATTGTGGCGTATGGCATGATTCCGTCTGCCGGGGATGAACTGACAGAGATAATCGCAAAGGAATATCTGGTCGATTTTGCGTCAGCTGAGAAGATTAAGCTGGCGGCAGGAAAGAAGAAGACAATTACCTACAAGGATATTATGGGAATATCTCATAAGCTTGCCCCGACAGATGTTCAGAAGCTTATAGATGAACAACTGACAAGGCTTGCAGATGATGTTGCTGATAAGATATGCGAACTCAATGGTGATAAAGCCGTAAGTGCGGTATTCGTAGTCGGCGGCGGCGGTAAGTTTCCGGGATTTACAGATAAGATTGCAGACAGACTGCAAATTGCAAGAGAGCGTGTTGCAGTCCGCGGCGAGGAGGTTCTTACAGGTATTGATTTTGTAACTAATGAGGTTAAGAAGGATGCGCTGTTGGTTACTCCTATAGGAATATGTATCAATTATTACAACCAGAAGAACAACTTTATTTTTGCGACAGTCAACGGAGAGAGGGTAAAGCTCTATGACAACAATCATCTTTCGATAGTGGATGCGGTTATGCAGTCCGGCATGCCTAACGAGAGTATCTTCCCTAAGAGGGGAAATGAGCTGGTGTTCAATGTGAACGGAAAATCAAGGATTGTCAGAGGTTCGACGGGTGAAGCGGCGGTTATTCTGCTGAACGGACGTGAGAGCAGCATGAATACCAGAATAGCACATAATGACCAGATAGAGATACGCGAATCCACAGCGGGAGAATCAGGACACATAACCGTGGGAGAGCTTGACGAGTTTAAGAGTACGGTTAACTTTATTGTCAATGACAAGCTCATAGTATGCCCTAAATTTGCGTATGTGGACAATGAACTTAAGGGTCCGGATTACAGCATCAATCAGGGTGACAATGTTGTCATGGAAAATTATTATACCGTCAAACAGCTGTTTGACTTTATGGATATAGCTACAGATGATAAGAAAATAATGGTCAACAATGAGCCGGCAGCGGATGATACCATTGTCTATGAGAATTTTAATGTCAAATATACAGAGCCTGGGGATGAGCAGTACTTACCGGATCCGGAAGATATAGACAATTCGCTTAAAGCTTCGCAGGATAAGGCAGAATTACCGGGAGAGAATCATACCTCCGGCGGAATAACACAGGAGAAGCCGCAGGAGACAGGAGAAGCGGCTTTTGACGAGCCGAAAACGATAGTTGTGACGGTAAATGATTCTTCTGTGGAGATGACGGGAAAGAGCGGCTATACATTCGTTGATATTTTTGATTTTTATCCATTTGATCTTAAAACAGCCGGAGGCACCGAGCTTGTTACAAGGGTAAATGGTGAAAAGGCGGCATTCAATGCACCGTTAGCGGCAGGAGATAAAATAGAATTGTATTGGAGATAATGGGCAAATGTACAAAAAGGATGAATTGGTTGGACTCGAAAAGAATTTTGCGGCCAGACATTTTCCGGCGGTGGTACTTTTAATTATTTATCTTGTTGTGGAGACCTTCCAGAGCTTTTCAGTAGGAGCACCGGCATTTATAAGAGCTGCCATCGTATGTATGGTGCTGGCATTGGAGCAGGCATTCAGAACTTCGGATTTTTTTAACAGTCCTAGGTTTATTTTTATCATGAAATATATACAGCTCATGATAATGGCTGCTTTTATAATGGATGACGGATACCGGAATTATGAATATATAATATATTTTCTCATTTATATGTGTATAGCATTGGAACAGGGGATATTCTTTGATTTATCGGATGGCGGTGTTGTGTTTCTGCATTCCATGCTTATGAATATACCGGTTCTGATATGGACAATCGTGTATATGATTACGAATCGTTCGCTTACATATGTCATTACATCAGCTGTGATGATTACTTCGTTCATAATTACCATGTATTCGGTACTTTCATATATCGGCAGCAGATATGAGCATTTTGAAAATGCCGTTCTGGCGAAGGACAGGATGCTTGATAAAGCAATGGATATCAACAGGGAGATGCTTGAAAAGCAGGAAAAGCTGTACTATGTAAATGAACAGCTCGCTCTTAAAAGAATTGAGCTTGAGAGTGCGAACAGTAAGATAAATGCCAATATACTTGAAATGCATTTCCAGAATGAGATGCTTCATTACTTCACAGAGGCGTTCGATATAGTTAAGATCAATGATTACTTTGCAGGTAAGCTTATAAGCGATATCGGAATAAGGACTGCAGGCTTACTAAAGACAGCGGTAAACGGTGAAAGAAGCATATATGAGGATTATAAGAAGAATAATCCCATGTATGATATAAGTGCCAGATATAAGCTGTTTGGCGATATAAATGAGGCTGAGGCTGACGTGCTTTATGATATGTTTACCTGTGATGAGTTTATGAAAAGGCTTGAGGATGGGCATATCTTTATATGCGAAAATGTGAAACACACAGAGTATGAAGGGTTAAAAAGTTATCATATTCTTTCTTTTGCAGCCAAGCTTCTGCTTGTTGATGGAAGGTGTGCCGGGGTATATATACTGTGTCATAATGAACAGGATTTCTTCATGCACAGGGGAACCTTCTTCGACAATATCTTAGCTGAGCTTCAGGTAGGGCTTAACAATGCGTTCCTCTATTCACAGTTCGAGAATTTCGCAAAGAGGGATGGCTTGACAGGTTTATATAACAGACGTGTATTGAACAAGTTCATGGAGAAGTACAGACATCCTGATGCGGAGCTTTTAAAACAGACGGTGTATGCTGCGATGTTTGATATAGATAATTTTAAATCAATTAATGATAAGTATGGACACCTTTTTGGCGATGCGGCTATCATCGCGGTTGCCCAGACTATACAGAGAATTGCAGACGAGCATGGTGGCTCAAGCTACAGATATGGAGGAGAGGAGTTCGTAGTTCTGTTTATCGACAAGACGCTTGAAGAGGTTGTGAGCGTTGTTGAGAGTATACATAAGTCGATAAGGGAGAGGGAAATATCCTTTGGCGGGTATTCGATCTATATCAATACAAGTGCAGGCGTGAGTGCATATCCTGAGCTATGCCATGACCCTGCTTTAGTAATAGATAATGCCGATAAGGCGATGTATATTTCAAAAACAACAGGAAAGGGCAAAATAACCATTGACGGAACAAGCTCTGGCATATAACATAAGAAGCAAAAAATGATTATGGAAATGGAGACATAGATGAGAGTAATGAGTATTGCCAGTGGAAGCAGTGGCAATTGTATATATGTGGGAGATGACAATACACATATTCTTATAGATACAGGAATCAGTAAGAAGAGGGTCGAGGAGGGGCTTAAGCTGCTTGATTTGTCAATTAAGGATATTGACGGTATTCTGGTAACACATGAACATTCGGACCATATTTCAGGTCTTGGAGTTGTTGAGAGAGCAGGCGCAACACCTATATATGCTACATGGGGAACCTTGCAGGGAATTAAAAACACTAATCTGGGGAAGCTGCCGGAGGGGATTTTTAATACAGTTGAATGTGATAGTCAGTTCAATATCGGCACACTTAAGGTTAGACCGGTAGCTACTTCACATGACGCACTATGCCCATGTGCATTTCGTGTAGAGTCCGATGACAAGGCATTCGGTCTGGTGACAGACCTTGGAGTGTATGATGATTACATAGTGGACAGCTTTTCAGGTGTCAACTGTATGCTTCTTGAAGCTAATCACGATATAAGAATGCTTGAAACAGGACCATATCCGTACACTCTGAAAAGAAGAATATTAGGGGAAAAAGGGCACCTGTCGAATGAGGCGGCAGGACAGCTTGTTGACAGGCTGCTGGGAAACAATGTCCAGGAGATTTTGTTAGGGCACCTCAGCAAAGAAAACAATTATCCGGAACTGGCTTATGAGACAGTCCGTACAGAGATTGATATGAGCTTTAGTGAGTACCATGCCTCAGACTTCAAGATAGAGGTTGCGGGACGTGACAAGCCGAGCCGTATCATTACACTGTAATTTATAAGAGAATATTTTCTCACGGATTAATTGCATCCGGGGAATGTTCATAAATATAAAACTTAAAACAGAAAGGGATAACACCATGAACAAGACAATTATTACTGTAGTAGGCAAGGACACTGTAGGAATCATCGCTAAGGTATGTACATACCTTGCAGATAATGGAGTAAATATTCTCGATATTTCCCAGACGATTGTTCAGGAATATTTTAACATGATGATGATTGTTGATATGCAGAAGGCAGCAAAGCCGTTTGCTGAGATTACAGAAGACCTTGACAAGCTTGGTGAGGAAATAGGTGTTAAGATAAAGTGCCAGCACGAGGAGATATTTACAAAAATGCACAGAATCTAAGGATTCATAATATCAAACTACGAGGAGAAGTTCTATGATTAACATTTTTGAAGTAAACGAGACTAATAAGATGATTGAGCAGGAGAACCTTGATGTGCGTACCATCACACTCGGTATTAACCTGTTAGATTGTGCGGATGCAGACCTTTCTGTGACTAATGAAAAGATATATAATAAGATAACAACTGTTGCAAAAGACCTTGTAAAGGTCGGTAAAGAGATAGAGAGGGACTTCGGTATTCCTATTGTAAACAAGAGAATATCCATAACACCTATTGCCCTTGTGGGTGCAGCATGCTGTAAGATACCGGAGGATTATGTGACTATAGCAAAGACACTTGATAAGGCTGCACATGAGGTCGGCGTCAATTTTATCGGCGGATATTCGGCTATCGTGAGCAAGGGCATGACCAAGAGCGATGAGCTTCTAATCCGTTCAATTCCGCAGGCGCTTGCGTCAACAGAGCTTATCTGCAGCTCAGTGAATGTCGGTTCGACAAAGACAGGTATCAATATGGATGCTGTCCGCCTTATGGGTGAGATAGTTAAGGAGACAGCAGAAGCCACCAGGGAGAAGGATTCACTTGGCTGTGCCAAGCTTGTTGTGCTCTGTAATGCACCGGATGATAATCCGTTCATGGCAGGAGCGTTCCATGGTGTGTCCGAGGCTGATGCGATAATCAACGTAGGTGTCAGCGGACCGGGTGTTGTGAAGCATGTGCTTGAGCAGGTAAGAGGAGAGAGCTTCGAGGTTCTCTGCGAGACAATCAAAAAGACAGCATTCAAGATTACGAGAGTAGGACAGCTTGTTGCACAGGAGGCCTCCAAACGTCTTGGGATTCCTTTCGGAATCATCGACCTGTCACTTGCACCTACACCGGCAATAGGTGATTCTGTTGCTGATATCCTTCAGGAGATAGGACTTGAGAGAGCGGGCGCACCGGGCACCACAGCGGCACTGGCTCTTTTAAATGACCAGGTAAAGAAGGGCGGCGTTATGGCTTCATCCTATGTCGGCGGCTTAAGCGGCGCATTCATACCGGTGAGTGAGGATCAGGGAATGATTGATTCGGTGCTTGCAGGTGCGCTCACCATAGAGAAGCTTGAGGCGATGACCTGTGTATGCTCAGTCGGACTTGATATGATAGCTGTTCCGGGAGATACCAAGGCAAGTACAATATCCGGAATTATAGCAGATGAAGCTGCTATAGGAATGGTTAATCAGAAGACCACGGCAGTGCGTATTATTCCTGTTATCGGAAAAGGTGTGGGTGAGACTGTTGAGTTTGGTGGTCTTTTAGGATATGCACCGATTATGCCGGTTAACTCGTTCGACTGTTCAGCATTTGTCGGACGTGCCGGAAGAATACCTGCACCTATACACAGCTTCAAGAATTAAGCTGCTGAAATATACAGATAAAATATGGGAATATTAAAAACTGAAATACTGCCCCTGTTGGCACTGAGGTAAGACATGAATTCTAAAGAAATTGCAGAAATTAAAAAGACATTTAAAGATGATAGAAGCTCGATTTCCCGTATATGCGGATGCTATGTTGATGGTGAGAAGAATAAGGTGACTGAGTTTAAGGAGGCATTTCTTGCCCTTCCGGAGGAGGATTTGTTTAAGTACTTTTCCATATTTAAGAAGAGCCTTTCGGGAAGCCTTGGAAAAAATCTCCTCAATATGGAATTTCCGCTTGAGGAGGAGCTTGAAGGTGAGAAGTATGCTCTCCTGATGAAGCTTCGTGAGACGGAGCTTAAGGATGAAGAGGTGTTACATGCATTCTATGACCGTGTTATAGAGAACTATGACACAGTGGACAATTACCTTATACTGCTCATACATCAGGCGTACGATATTCCGGGAAAGACTTCAGACAATATAGAGATGGAGGACGCTTCCGATGAAGTGTTCTCCCACATACTCTGCTGTATCTGCCCGGTATCACTCACGAAGGCAGGGCTTTCATACTTTGCCTCGGAGGGCTGCTTCAGAAACAGAGTGAGGGACTGGGTTGTCGATATGCCGAGCATTGGCTTTCTGTTTCCTGCATTCAATGACAGAAGTACAGATTTACACAGCCTTCTGTACTATACGGCAAAGCCTGATGAGTTAAGGCTTGATTTTGCCGAGCCGGTGCTTGGGTGCAATATTCCTATGTCGGCGGGAAATCAGAGAGATACCTTTAACGGCGTTATCGAGGAAGCACTTGGTGAGAAGTGTGACTTCGAGGTGGTCAAGAACATCCACGAGATAATCAACAATAAGATTGAGGAGACGAAGGAGGAGCCTGAACCATTAGAGCTTAACAAGCATGAGGTGAAGCAGATTCTTTCGGACAGTGGTGTGGAAAATGAGCTTCTCGAGCGCTTTGACAGGTGCTATGACAGTCAGGCAGGTGAACAGACGCCTCTTCAGGCGACGAACATTGTCGAGACGAGAAAGTTCGAGATAAAGTCTCCTGCGGTTGTGGTAAAGGTCAAGCCGGACAGGACGGATCTTGTCGATACGAGAATTATTGACGGAATACCGTACCTTACAATCAGAATTGAGGACATGGTTGAGGTGAACGGAATACCGGTTAATTTTCCGGGAGTGCCGGTAACGCGTGCAGATGATAGGGACGGTGTGGCAGAGGAGAACATAGAGACAGAATAAAAGGCTTGATGAGAGACTGCGACGAATAAAAAGAGCATACAGTGGAACTCTATCTATAGAAGTGAAATATATTTTCAAAGCTATATGAAAGAGAGGGTCACAGTATGGACAATGATAAAATGCCAATGGAAGGGATGGTCGGAATAGGCGGCTATCCCTTCGGCTTTATGGAAGCGCTTGCCATGGACGAGCGCCTGATGACAGGTTATGCCGGACTCACCGAGGCGCAGAAGGAGGACCTTATATTCAGATATAGGGACGCCGGGACTGAGGACGCAAGGCGTGAGCTTCTAAAGATGATTATGCCGGGGAATGGGTGATTCTTGCAACACCGGATCTATATTCGTCGGGCATTGTGTACCCGAACTTGTCCGCAACGATAGAGGAATATATATCAGAAGCAAGAATATCATAGTGCATAACCGACTGTGCATTTTCATCCAATAGAGGCATTGATTTGCCAAGGCTGTTGATAAGAATTGTATCACAGCCTTTTTTTACTGCACCGATAAAGGTCTGCCCTGATGGCGACAGTGCCAGTATGCGCGCGTAGGGAGCGGTGCCGCTGTTGAGATAATCTGTGGCGGTACGGTGTGCGCTGTCCGTATATCCGGTCAGAAGATGGAGCATGGCGCGTTTTATCCGCGCCGCGGTCATATCCTTGGTCTTTATGCGCAGTATGAAATCCTCATAGCTGCCGCCAAACAGTGAGCTTCCCTCCTTGTCAAGCAGCCGCTGTATACGGTTTGAAAGTGCCGGGGTGAAGTCACAGAAATCCTCAAGGTGGCTGCGGTTCATAAGGATGGCATAGCGGATGAGTGTAAACATATCGTCATTAAAGACAGGAAATATTCTGTTATAGCCGGACAAAGCAGAATGGGCACTTGCGGCAGGAAGAGTCTCTGACATAAAAGCCTCAAGCTCCGGCGGTATGCTGTTATTTGATAAAAAATGACCTGATTTTATAATGTTTTCGGTTGTTGTCCTAAATGCGGAAGCGGATATATGCCCGCCTGCTTTAGAGTAATTTATGTCATTGTAGCCTAAGCCTGAACGCTGTACTGCTACAGGCTGTATGTCCGAGGACATTTTTTTAATGGCTTTTATATACTCTATTGCAAGAGTATTATTGGGAGTGAAGATTGCGTTGGTACCGCTGCAGGCTGAATATGCCTGTCCTAATGCTGCCGGAAATGACATCCCTGATGTGAGGCAGGAATTCAGGACTGCTTTAAATTCCGGAGGCTCTTTTATAAGCAGTTCTGCTGCAGCTGAAAGAGCAGATATATCGCTGCTTTCAGTTCCAAACACAAGAAAATCTATTTTTTTAAGGGAATTGAGCAGGGCTATTGCACCGGATGCGAAAAACTCCGCACTTGATGTCGCATATACAAACGGAAGCTCGAAAACTATGTCAGCTCCACAAGCTATTGCGGCAGCAGCACGGGCATGCTTAGGGGCGATAGCTATATCGCCGCGCTGCGTAAAGCCTCCGCTGAGCACTACAACAATACAATCGGCACAGGTTATGCGCCTTGCCTCTTTTATTATATATTCATGACCTGAGTGAAGCGGATTAAATTCCGCAATAATAGCTGTTGTAATCATATTTTATCCACATTTTGTTCCTTTATATATGAATGATTTTGCAAATACACAAAATTATTTTTATATTATATCCTAAATGCCGGGAAAAGTAAAATACGGTTGAAAAAGTTGTGATTTTTTACATCTGGATTATGCAGAAAAATAATATTGCTTATTGTTTTTTATATGGTAGAATATATATGATTCGGGTGCAATTATAAGAACACCCCTGGGAAATGAGGATTGATATGGAAAATAAAAAATTAAATGTAAAGATGATATATACAGTTATAGGAATAGCGTCATTGACAGTTGCGTTTGTATGTGTGGTGGTGCTTGCCGTGAAGCAGTATAGATTATGGAAATCCGGGCAGATGTATGAAAAACTTGCCGAAAGCACCACTGTGCCGTCAACGACAATGCCTTTAGAAGGTGATATGGATGAGGGTACAACACAGGAGCTTGAAGGATATAAAAGAGAAGCTGCGAGATTGATTACGAAATACGGTATAGATGTACCTGAAAAAAATATTGATTTTGATAAATTACATAATGAGATATCTGAGGATATATATGCATGGATATATATACCGAATACACATATTGATTATCCTGTATTTCAGCACCCTGCTGACAACAGTTATTATCTGGAACATAACATTGACGGAAGCGAGGGCTATCCGGGATGTATATATACTGAGAATTATAATGCCAAGGATTTTTCAGACCCGCATACGGTTATATATGGTCATAATATGCGTGATACAACAATGTTTTCGGATCTGCATCTGTATGAAGATGAGGAATTCTTTGAAAACAACAGATACGTGTATATATATACGGAGGATATGGTATATGTGTACAAGATATTTGCGGCATATCAGACAAATAATGCCCACCAGCTTTTAAACTATGATTTTTCACAGAAGGAAACAGTTAAAATGTATCTCGAGAATACTGCTATGCGTATGCAGGAGCCTATGGTATATGATGATACAACTGTTTTTTCAGGGGATGACCAGATATTGACGCTGTCCACATGTGTAATGACAGAAAGGCAGTTCCATTTAAGATATATTGTTCAATCGCTGAGATTAAAGTAAAATTGTATTTAATTTAAAACATGTACGTTTTGACTTGATTTTGCTAAAATATTCTTGTATACAATAAACATAAGGAGTATAATGATACTATCAATGGACTTTTAAGATGAAGTCGAATTATATACTGAAAGGAGTCATTTTATTATGGCATTTATTGATGAGATTAAGAAAAGGGCAAGAGCAGTGAAGAAGACAATTGTACTTCCTGAGTCAATGGACAGAAGAACATGGGAAGCAGTTGAGACAGTTCTTAAGGAAGATATCGCTAATGTAGTAGTACTTGGTACACCTGAGGAGGTTGAGGCTAACAGCAAGGGTCTTGAGGTATCAGGCGCTACAGTTATCAACCCTAATACTTCCGATAAGCTTGATGAGTATGTTGATGCTTTAGTTGAACTCAGAAAGAACAAGGGTATGACTCCTGAGGAAGCCAGAAGACTTCTCACTACGGATTATATGTTCTATGCCTGCATGATGTTAAAGAGCGGTGCGGCAGATGGCGTTGTATCAGGTGCATGCCATTCTACAGCTAACACATTAAGACCTGCTCTTCAGATAGTTAAGACTAAGCCGGGTTCTAAGATTGCTTCTGCGTTCTTCGTAATTGATGTTCCTAACTGTGAGTATGGTGAGAATGGTACATTCGTATTCGGCGACTGCGGTCTTAACCAGAATCCTAATCCTGAGGAGCTTGCGGTTATCGCTGTTTCCTCAGCAGAGAGCTTCAAGTTCTTAGTAGGCGCAGAGCCTAAGGTTGCCATGCTCAGCCACTCCTCAAAGGGCAGCGCTAAGCATGCTGATGTTGACAAGGTAGTAGAGGCTACGAGAATTGCTAAGGAGCTTGCTCCTGAGCTTAAGCTTGACGGAGAGCTTCAGACAGATGCAGCTATGGTTCCATCTGTTGGTGCTTCCAAGGCTCCTGGCAGCGAGGTTGCAGGACATGCTAACGTCCTCATCTTCCCTGATCTTGATGCAGGTAACATCGGCTACAAGCTTGTTCAGAGACTTGCTAAGGCAGAGGCTTATGGTCCTATGCTTCAGGGCATTGCTAAGCCGGTTAACGATCTTTCAAGAGGCTGTTCAGCAAGCGACATCGTTGGTGTTGTAGCTATCACAGCTGTACAGGCTCAGATGCAGTAATATTCTATAGATATTTACACACAATACATATATAGGTAATTGCCGTTTTGGCGGCAGTTACCTATAACTATGCTATAGACCTGCCGCTTTTTGAAGGTATTTGCAGCCATAGAGCGGTGTGAAAGCGGAATATTAAATAAGATAATATATTTGGAGGAATTAATAATGAAGATTTTAGTAATCAACTGCGGAAGCTCATCATTAAAGTACCAGTTATTCGATATGGCTGATGAGTCAGTTATGGCAAAGGGTCTCTGCGAGAGAATCGGTATTGAGGGCTCTAAGCTCACACATAAGCCTACGGGCAAGGAGAGCTGTGTTATTGAGAAGCCTATGCCGGATCACAAGGTAGCAGTTAACCTTGTTCTTGAGATGCTTCTTGACAAGACTTACGGCGTTATCTCAGATGTTAAGGAAATCTCCGCTGTAGGACACAGAGTACTTCATGCAGGACAGAAGTACTGTACATCCGTAATTGTAAATGATGATGTAAAGTCAGTTATCCGTGAGTGCTTCGACCTTGGACCATTACATAACCCTGCCAACCTTATCGGTATTGAGGCAGTTGAAGCAGCTATGCCTGGCACACCTAATGTTGCTGTATGGGATACCGCATTCCATCAGACAATGCCTGAGAAGGCTTATATGTATGCTATTCCTCATGAGTACTATGAGAAGTACGGCATTCGTAAGTATGGCTTCCACGGTACAAGCCACGCATTCGTATCTAAGAGAGCAATCGAGTTCGGCAAGCTTGACCCTGACAATTCAAAGGTTATCGTATGCCATCTCGGAAACGGTGGTTCACTCTCCGCTGTTGTCAATGGCAAGTGCATAGATACAAGCATGGGTCTTACACCGCTTGAGGGTCTTATCATGGGAACAAGAAGCGGTGATATCGATCCTTCTGTTATCCAGTTCATCGCCAACAAGGAGGGCAAGGATATCAATGAGATGATAACAATGCTCAACAAGAAGTC
>OLWA01000120.1_pt1 | contig 101318 bp, 88 predicted proteins | sample 1673251 | NCBI WGS metagenome assembly OLWA01 (sample SAMEA3178937, study PRJEB25190) | human gut metagenome | biome: human gut; feature: human-associated habitat; material: faeces | place: Austria | collected 2013 | reverse complement strand
AATCCGCACAAAATTGTGGTTTTGGAAACTGGATTTACGAGGTGAGCTAGATGAAGGTACATAACAAATTAGTTAGAGATAAAATACCGGAAATAATAGAAAAAGACGGAAAGACTTGTGTAACTCATATTCTCTCAGGCGAGAAATATATAGTAGCATTGGAGACGAAGCTTAACGAAGAGGTGGCAGAGTATCAGGCTGATAAGAACCTTGAAGAAATGGCTGGTGTACTTGAAGTTCTTCAGGCGATATGCGTGGCAAGAGGTTATAGCTTGGATGAGCTTGAGACGATGAGAGCAAAGAAAGCTGATGAACGTGGTGGATTTAAGGATAAAGTATTTTTGGAATATGTTGAATAATGGGGAATGATTATGCATGAGCAGGTTGCAGGCTTTAAGGACATTCATACAGATATGCATTTCCTTCAATATCAACGGGAATATATAGTTTTCCTGTTGAGTTGGCAGCAAAGATTGCGGTACATACAGTAAACCGGTTCTTGCAGGATAATCCGGATTGTTTTGACCTGGTGGAATGGGTGCTATTTGATACTCATACTGAATCAGTGTATGAAGATGAGGTTGATAAGATATATTAAAAGATTAATCGGTTTAAGATTGGTTTGATTTACTCTGCTTAAACCGATTATTTAACCAATCAAGACTCCAAAATGCTATAAAATAGGGCTTATGATTGGTTTAATAGGGTCAAATTTAACTGATTTAAAAAGTTGCAATCTATTTACGGATGAAATAGGACATTTCTTCCTAAAAATAGTATGTTTATGGTATACTAGTATAATCCATTTTAGATAACAAACTATTTTAATACATATTCCTATTATGGTACAATTGAACCATCGGAGGTGCCAATTATGCCACATATCACATATTTGGCGTATCAGAAGCATGAAGCATGTTTCGATATTCCATAGGCGTACATCCGTATTTCTTGCGGAATAGCTGAAAGAAAAAGCTGGTATTCTGATATCCGACGGCAAGGCTGATATCATTTGTGGAAAGTGCGGTGCTCCTTAACAGTTTTGTCGCCTGAGAAAGCCGCTGTGTCTGGACCAGCTCTTTGTAAGTGGTTCCGGTATGCTGGCGTATGTAGGAAGAGAGATAGTTTGGGTGCATATTAAAAAACTCAGCTGTAGAAGAAAGGGTACAGTCCGCAAAGTTTGTTTCGATATATCGGAGTATGGTATAAATCTGATCCACAGAGGCGTGATCCAGAACCATATCGTGCTGGAAAAGATTAATCATCTCGCAGGTAATCAGCGTAAAAAGACTGTCTAAAAAAGGTCCGGATGTTACGGACGGAGAATAAAATTCACAGAGAAACTGGTTGGCAAGATCTGCCAGCCGGTTTTGTTTTTGTTCCGGGGAAAAGACAATATACCTGCTTTCCTGCATCGTGGTGTTCAGAGCCTCAATGAAAAAGTGTGTAAGGTAATTATCCTGAGACAGGCGTTCAAAAAAAGTACCGTTCAGATATTCGCGCGTCAGCAGAAAATTGATGATAATATCATTTTCTGAACATCTTTTGACAGAATGAGGGGCATTCTGGCTGATCAGAACCATCTGCCCGGCTTTTAGCCTGAATGTAGTCTTATTTATCGTCATTGTGCAGGAACCAGAATAAATATAACTCAACTCCAGCCACTCATGGATATGCAGAGGTACGTTTTCAAAACGATCCTGTTTTACAACAGCGAAGTTGTAATAACTCGGAAGAACTTTCTTTGAAAGAAATAAAGAACGCAGATCTTCAAGGTTCGTATCAAAACGGTAACAGGGTGTATCAAACTTACCGCTGGCAACAGGAAATTGTGAATAATCTTTCTTTACACCGTTCAGACGATGGGTTTCTTCGGGAGTGTGCTGCTTCAGAAATTGATTCAATGTAGATAATGTCATCATATATATTCTCTCCTTTTCGAGATATGAATGAACTGTGATTATAGTCATCAGCAGTTTATTTAACCTGTCTAAAATATACCATATTGGGGGCAAAGGTGTACAGAGTAATCTCGGATATTTATTAAGTTTGGTCGGTAAATCACTTATGTTTCGTTGATGTAATTTTAGTCTGTATAAAGTAAGATATCAGTAAGAAAAGGAGGCATAGGTTAGGATGAAGATATTTTTTGCAGTAGTGGTGATTGTTTTATTATTTGTAATCGGTGCGACATTATATGTCTACAAAAAAAGTGCCATGTTTTTGCCGGCACTTCTTGGCATCTGCGGATTTCCAAAAATAAAGGAAAGCAGCTATTACGATGAAAACGGACATTTCCGTCCAGGAACGGGGGAGGACAAAGTTGGATTTTTCATGCAGCATCCGGTATTCGGCGGTTTTAAACATATGTTTTTCAATGTGGAGGACAACGTGCTGAAAGCTATTGCGCCTGTAAAGTATAAGGATTTTTTAAAGGCGCAGGGTCGTGAGGAACAATTGGATGCAGCCTTGGAATCTTTCCATTATCTAACCGGACTTGTTGAGAAAGGTCAGGCAAGGCTGGTGCCGGATCTGTATCCTGCGGAAGCAGTGAATAGTCATCCGTACAGGTCACATCTGACGGGAATGTTTTATCAGGGACAACAGGGAAAACCACTTGCCATTGTAGTTCCGGGAGGCGGATTTATCAGTAATGTAACTGATTGCGAGGGGTATCCTGCGGCGATGAAGCTGCATAAAATGGGATATTCTGTTTTCGTCATAAGTTATCCGGTCGGCAGGCAGCTGGGTGAGACAGAACAGGTGAAGCAGGGACAGGCTGCCGCGAGGGAACTGACACAAGTGATCCGATATCTGACGGAGCATCAAAAACAGTTTTATGTAAACATGGATGATTATGCCATCTTTGGTTTTTCAGCAGGAGGACTTATGACCACGGCGTATTCATTTGCAAATTATGAGGACTGCTGCCACAAGAATCATCTGCCAAGACCGAAGGTGATCTTCCCTATGTATGGTCTGGACTGGAATATCAAAGCTTTGCCGGAGGACAAAGGACTGGCGGTATTTTCTATCGTAGGGCGGGGTGATGAGTTCGGTTTTGCAAATGTGGAAGATAAACTGCCGGAATTAGAGAAGGTACTGGGCAAAGAAAATGTGTCAGTTAAAATCATTGACGGTCTGGGACATGGATTTGGCATTGGATATGAAACAAAAGTGAAAAACTGGCTTCAGGAAGCGGTATCCTTCTGGGAAGCCCACAGATAACAGAGGGTAAGATTTATTTAAGGAGGATTTCATAATGAGTAGAAACTTGAAAGAATTAATCAGAGAGATGACGCTGGAGGAAAAAGCAGGACTTTGTTCGGGCGCGGATTTCTGGAACACAATGGGAATCGAAAGATTAGGGATTCCGTCCGCTATGATGACAGACGGCCCGCATGGTCTGCGCAAACAGGAAGGAGCGGCGGATCATCTCGGCCTGAATAAAAGTGTGAATGCAGTATGCTTCCCGGCAGCCTGCGCCACGGCATCCAGTTTTGACGTGGAACTGATGGAACGTATGGGACAGATCCTTGGTGATGAGTGTCAGGCTGAGAACGTGAGCATGCTCCTCGGTCCTGCGGTTAATATCAAACGAAGTCCTCTCTGCGGAAGGAATTTTGAATATATGTCCGAAGATCCTTATCTGACAGGTAAGATGGCGTCAGCATATATCCGGGGCGTACAGTCGAAAGGCATCGGAACCAGTATGAAACATTTCGCCGTGAATAATCAGGAAACAGACCGTATGCAGATATCGTCGGAAGTATCGGAACGGGCTTTCCGGGAAATTTATCTGCCGGCTTTTGAGGAGGCGGTGAAGAAAGCGCAGCCAAAGACTGTGATGTGCAGCTACAATAAGATCAACGGAGTATTTTCTTCAGAGAATAAGAAGCTTCTGACAGATATCCTGCGAGATGAGTGGGGATTTGAAGGATATGTGGTCAGTGACTGGGGAGCTGTAAATGACCGGGTGAAAGGGCTGAAAGCCGGTCTTGATCTGGAGATGCCGGGATCAGAGGGATATAATACAAGAAAGATTATCCGGGCAGTGGAGAATGGAGAGCTGGAGGAGGAGATTCTTGACAGAACGGTAGAGCGCATACTGAAAGTAGTCTTCTCCTACGCAGATAACCGGAAAGCAGAGACTGTATTTGATAGGGAAAAGGATCACAAGGCAGCGGCAGATATCGAAACAGAGTGTGCCGTACTTCTGGAAAATAAGGGGGCGCTGCCGCTGAGAAAAGAACAGAAAATAGTCTATATCGGGGAATTTGCAAAGAAACCGCGATACCAGGGCGGGGGATCGAGTCACATCAATACGGACAGCGTAGTGTCAGCTCTGGAAACTGCGGTGAGAAAAGGCAGGGCAGTGGAGTATGTGAAGGGCTTCTCGTCAGAGCGTGACGAAATGACAGAAGAAGAACTGAAACAGGCGTGTGAAGCGGCTGCGGGAGCAGATGCAGTTGTAATCTTTGCCGGACTGCCGGACAGCTTTGAATCGGAAGGATATGACAGAACATCCATGGAACTGCCAAAGTGTCAGAATCGTCTTATAGAGGTTGTGGCTGAGATACAGAAGAATGTGGTGGTGGTCCTACATAACGGAAGTCCCGTAGAAACTCCGTGGGCTGAGTCTGTAAATGCCATTCTGGAGATGTATCTGGGAGGAGAAGGCATCGGGGAGGCCAGCGACCGGCTGTTATTCGGGGAGGCGAACCCGGGGGGACGTCTGGCGGAGACTTTCCCATATCGTTTGGAAGACAATCCGAGTTACCTGAATTTCCCCGGAGACGGCAGGACTGTTCTCTATGGAGAAGATATCTTTGTCGGATACCGCTACTATGATGCGAAGAAAGTACCGGTGCGCTGGGCATTCGGACATGGTCTGTCATATACGGAATTCAGCTACAGCAATATGAAACTCTCTTCTGTAGAAATGAAGGATGGAGATGTTCTGAGGGTAAGCATTGATGTGGAGAATACAGGAAAGATGGCAGGAAGTGAAGTAGTTCAGCTCTATGTCAGCGACAAAGACAGCACCGTGCCAAGAGCAGTGAAGGAACTGAAAGGGTTTGCGAAAGTATTTCTGAATCCGGGTGAGAAGAAGACGGTTACAATGGAGCTTTGTGCGAGAGATTTTGCTTACTACGAGACAAAGATTCACGACTGGTATACTCCGTCAGGTACATATGAGATCCAGATCGGACATGCCAGTGATGATATAAGAGAAACTGCCAAACTTTCATTTACTACAGATGTATCGCTGCCGTTTACTGTAGATATGACCACGACAATGGGAGAGTTAATGAGCCACCCGAAGACAGCAGGAAAAATGATGGAGTATCTTGAGGGGATATCACAGGGAGAAGAATCAAAGAAAGAAGAAGGAGAAGTAGAACTTGTGACTCCGGAAATTATAGCCCAGATGCCGCTGAAGTCATTTCTGAGTGTGATTCCAGGTGAAGCGATTGAACAGATGATTGTAGAGTTGAATTCTCTGTGTGCAGAAGAGGGAAAGTGAGAATAAAATATGAATCAAGATAAGATAAAAATGAGAGAAAAGCTGTCATTTGCAATGGCAAACTTTGGAAACATTCCGATTATGACACTGATCAACGGATATTTACTAATTTTTTATACCAATATATGCGGCTTGAGTCCTGCTGCATGTGCGACACTGTTCCTGATCGCACGCTTTCTAGATGCCATTAACGATCCGTTAGTTGGATTTATAATCGACCATCTTCCGACCAGAAAAATGGGACATTTCCGACCGACATTGATTCTGGGAACAATTCTGTGTAGCGTCAATTTCCTTCTGCTTTGGTTTGGACCTATGTTATCAACATCGGGGAAACTGGCAATCGCATATGTATCGTATATTCTGCTTGGTGTGTTGTTCCCAGTCATGGATATTTCGCTGAACAGTCTTCTGCCGGTTATGACAGAAGATATGAAAGAAAGGAACAGCTTAAGTACAATCAAAGGGCTTGCATATGTGATCGGGGCGCTTGTAATCGGTGTGGCAGCTCCACTTATTCTTGGAGATACTTCTAACAAACAGGGATATATTAATCTTGTTCTGATCATGACAGCAGTGATTTTTTTCTTCTCTATTATAGGAACCATGGGAGTAAAAGAACGTGTAAAACCACAGATGGAGAACAGCTATTCTGTAAAAGAATTATTCAAGATTCTCAGTCAGAAGCCGGTGTACATTACATTCCTTGCTGTACTGTTATATTCGATTGGAAGCAATATCGTGAATGCAGCAAATACATACTTTTATACATATATTTTTGAAGACCTGACGTTGGCGTCTATTATTACGCTTATTACATGTGTTGCTGTTTTTCCGGCTACAATGGTCATTGGTAATCTGATTGGAAGGTTTGGAAAGAAGAAAATGTATGCGATTGGACTTGCACTTGCAGGACTTGCACCAATCATCCGTCTGTTGGATGTGAGGAGCATTCCCCTTCTTATTGTCTCTGTATTGATTGCAGGAATAGGAGCCGGCTTTGCAGCACCTCTTAATTATGGAATACAGGCAGATAATACAGATTATATCGAAGTGTCTATGGGAATTAGGGCAGAAGGTGCTGTCGCATCTCTTTCCAGCTTTGTCTCCAAGTGTGCAATGGGAATCGGTGGTGCGATTCCGGGGTATCTGCTGCAGTTAGCAGGATTTGACAGTAAGGCGGCAGTACAGAATGACGATGTGATTAATGTGATCGTCCTCTGTGTGCTAATATTGCCGGCAATCGTAAATGTGGTGGCCATTGTGATCTTCTCAAAAGGTTATCCTATTACCAAGGAAAAATTGAATGAGCAGACATATCTGTTGAGGGAGAAACGGTCAAAAGCGGGAACAAGTGAATAAGAATGATAGAGAAGGAGTATCAGCATGGGAAAGATTTATGCGGCAAAAACAAATCATATCACAAATCCGATAGGGTTTAATATGGATACTATTGCATTTTCATGGAAAGTGAAAGGATGCAGGGGACAGAACCAGAAACATGCAAGGATTGTAATCAGCAAGAATAAAACCTTTACAGATATCTGTTACGATACAGGTGAAACAGAGTTGGACAGCCTCTCTACAAGAGTAGAATTTGAAATACAGCCGTATACAAGATATTACTGGAAGGTCATTGTTGCAACAGATGTAGAGGAAGTAATCGAATCAGATGTACAGTTTTTTGAGACTGCCAAAATGGATGAACCATGGACTGGAAGATGGATTACTTGTGACAGCAGTCAGGAACGTCATCCGATTTTTTCAAAAAGGATTGAACCGAAAAAAAAAGTGAAAAGAGCAAGGTTGTACATTTGCGGTCTGGGATTGTATGAGGCATATTTTCTGGGGGAAAGCAAAGAAAATCCTGAGAAAATCGGTGATGAGTATCTGACTCCGTACTGCAATAATTATGACCAGTGGATCCAGTATCAGACGTATGACATCACGAAACAGGCAGAACAAGGCGGTGTGCTGTCTGTTCTTCTCGGGAACGGCTGGTATAAAGGCAGGTTCGGTTTCAATGATCCGGAGCGGGAAGCATATTACGGTGACGAGTGGAAGCTGATTGCGGAGATTCACATAGAGTACAAAGACGGAACGAAAGATGTGATCAGTTCTGATGAAACCTGGTCAGTTACAAGAAGCAATTTGTGGTTTTCCAATATCTATGACGGTGAGAGAAGAGATGATACGCTGCCGCCGGTAGAGGAGTCTCCTGCGCGGATCGCAAAGGTTCCGAAAGGCCGGCTTATGGAACGGTTATCTCTTCCGGTTAAGGTACAGGAGGAGATGAAGCCGGCAGAACTGATCCATACGCCTGCTGGAGAAGATGTATTTGATCTGGGGCAGGAGATCGCAGGGATCTTCCGACTGCGTGTACATGAGCCGGCGGGGACAACTATCAGGATTCAGACGGGAGAGGTGCTTCAGGACGGATGTTTCTATAACGAGAATTTAAGAACTGCACTTTCGGAGTACATTTATGTTTCTGATGGTACAGAAAAGGTGATTACGCCTCATTTTACATACTATGGCTATCGATATGTGAAAGTGACCGGGATTAGGGATCTTTCATGTGAGGATTTCACGGCGCTTGTTCTTTACAGCGATTATGAGAGCATCGGGGCAATCGAGACAGGGAATGATCTTGTGAACAAATTGATCTCCAATATCGAATGGGGGATGAAAGGAAACTTCCTGGATGTGCCTACAGACTGCCCGCAAAGAGATGAGAGAATGGGCTGGACAGGGGATGCACAGGTATTTTCTGCGACTGCAAGCTATCTGGCTGATACCTACGCGTTTTACCGGAAATATTTATATGACATGTATCAGGAACAGCTTCTGGCGGACGGAATGGTTCCGGAGATTGTCCCCACATTCGGACCGACAAAATGTTCCTGCGCATGGGGAGACGCTGCGTGTATCATTCCGTGGAACGTATATCTGTTCAGCGGGGACAAAACAATCCTGGAAAGCCAGATTGAGAGCATGAAGGCATGGGTTGATTATATTCGCAGGATTGACGGAGATCATCACGGATGGAGACAGATCTTCCATTATGGAGACTGGCTGGCTCTCGACCGTACAGGCGCTGCCGCGAACAGTGTGTACGGGGCGACCGATGAAGCATATATCGCGGATATCTACTATGCGGCAAGCGCCCAGACAGTCGCAAAGGCGGCGGACGTGCTTGGACTGGAAGAAACGAGACAGGAATATCAGGAAATCGCAGACCGTCAGTGGCGGGCAGTGAAAGAAGAATATTTTACTTCCACAGGAAGATGTGCGGTGAAGACGCAGACAGGGCTTATCCTTGCGCTGAAGTATCATCTGTCTGAAAATGAAGAACTGACAAAGCAGATGATGAAAAAACTCCTCCGGGACAACAAAAATAAACTGAATACCGGGTTTGTGGGTACGCCGCTTCTGTGCAACGTGCTGACAGACCACGGGATGACGGATGCGGCGTACCGGCTGCTTTTGAACGAAGAATATCCGGGTTGGCTTTATGAAGTGAAGCTGGGGGCAACGACCGTGTGGGAGCGTTGGAATTCACTGGATGAGAACGGCCATGTCTCCAGCACGGGAATGAACAGCCTGAATCATTATTCATATGGCGCCGTACTGGAATGGATCTTCCGCCATGCGGCCGGGATTGATGTGACGGAACAGAGTCCGGGAGGCCGGGTGATGCGGATCAGCCCGAAAGTGAATCGCGGACTGGGATATGTAAAAGCGGTTTATGATTCAGCATGCGGATGCTATCAGTGCGGTTGGGAGATATCAGGGGATAATAAAATCACTGTCACTGTTACAGTTCCGTTTGGCGGAAGGGCAGAAGTGGTTCTTCCACTTGCGCCGGAATCTGTATATGAAGATAAAGAAAACCCACTGTTTGAAGATGTAGAAAACGGAATTTGCCGTGTGAAAGCCGGAGAATATGAAGTCACTTATGAGGCGTCACAGCCTTTAAAGAGGAAATACAGCATAGATTCGACAATGGAAGAACTGCTGAACCATCCGGATATTCGCGCGTTTCTTTCTCAAATGATGGAAGTGGATATGATTCCGGATATTGCATATGGACTTTCGCTTAGAGATGTCGCGAAAACATTCGCAGGAGAAATCAAACCAGAGGAAGCACAGATGCTGGATATTGCACTGGCAAACTTCTAATAAGGAGCAGAGAGATGAAGAAAGAAAATTAGAAAGTAAAATTATCTGAAAAAATAGGGATGTTGATGGTATGTGCAGGAAACATACCGCTTATGACACTTTTATCCGTATATTTTATGATCTATTACACAACTGTGGTGGGACTGGATCCCAAGGCGCTTGCGACCTTGTTTTTAATCTCTAAGGTAATGGATGGAATCAGCGATCCTGTCATGGGCTTTATTCTGGATAGATTTCCCGTAACAAAAATGGGAAAATTTCGCCCTATGCTGATTCTGGGAACCATTATCTGTGTCATAAACTATATTCTGCTGTGGTTTGGCGCTGTCTGGAGTCCTGTAGGAAAATATGTGATCGTTTATGTTACCTATTTGCTGTTGGGATGGACCTTTGATATCATGGACATCTCCAAAAACAGTCTTCTTCCGGTTATGACTACAGATGATAAAGAAAGAAACAGCCTGTCTCTTTTCAACGCATTAGGATCGATGATTGGAGGAGCGGTGATTGGAGTATTAGGACCTGTTATAGTAGCAGATGGAAAACTGGAAAGTTATTATGTATTAATCTTCGGATCTATGGCTCTGACGCTCGTTCTTTCCATCTCAGGTGCACTCAGTGTTAAAGAACGTGTGGAGTTCGGGGAAAATAATGAGGAAAAGTACAGTTTAAAAGAGATGCTTCAATTTCTGAGATATAAGCCTATATGGGCAGCGTTTGCAGCTACTTTAATAGTAGGGACAGGAAGTTCAATAGCTGGCGGAGCAGGAGCATATTTTTATACATATGTTTTAGGGGATATGAAACTGATGTCGGGAGTTTCTATTATTGGCTTAATTGCATCACTGGTTGGAATTGTGATGGGACCATATCTTGCCAATCGGTTTGGGAAAAAGAAAGTTTACCTGACCGCGGTCATAATATCGACAGCGCTTAACCTGCTTCGACTGCTGGATGTGACGTCTATGATTTTAATATATATCAGCGCTCTTATCGGAGGTGTGGCAGGAGGATGGATGGTTCCGGTCAGTACCAGCATACAGGCGGACAATACCACTTATGTACAGTATAAAACGGGTAAACGGGCGGAAGCAGCCATCGCTTCACTCACATCCTTTGTCAGTAAGGTCGCGCAGGGGCTGGGAGGAGCAATTCCAGGGTATGTGATCGCAGCATATGGATTTGTTACCGGCGCATCTGTCCAACCTGAGAGTATCAATACAGGCATTATCCTGTGCGCATTGATCCTGCCGCTGATATTTGGAATATTAGGGTCGCTTATCTTTGGCACACAGTATACGCTGGATCAGAAAGCAGTAATAGAGATGGACGCTAAAATCAACAGGAATAACTAATCCGGCAGGGAGGTTGCTATGGAGCTTACAAGACTTAAGGTAAACAGTCAATACAGACCATGCGTGGACGAAGTACCTTATTTTTCATGGGTGATCATCAGTGACAAAAAGAATGTGATGCAGACATCCTATCATATTACAGTGACAAGTCTGGGAGAAGTAGTGTGGGATTCCGGGGTGATAGAAAGTGATAAAAGCACTTTTGTAGAGTACAACGGGAAACCATTGAAAAGTCTCAGTGACTATAGCTGGACAGTGAAAGTGACGGTTAATAACGGAGAAAAGGCGGCGGCATCCTCATCCTTTGAGACGGGATTTATGAAGAAAGAATGGACGGCCGAGTGGGTGAAATCTCCGTTCCCGATGAAAAAGGTAAAACCTGGAACCGGCGGGCAGAATCCGGCAGAATATTTCCGCAAAGAATTTGACGCACGAGACGGTATAAAACGGGCACGCGTCTATGCCACATGCCACGGAGCATATCAGCTCAGCGTGAACGGAATACGTCCGGACGACAGAGAGTTTGCTCCGGAATTTACCGTCTATTCTAAATATCTGTGTTACCAGACTTATGATGTGACTCCATTCTTGAGAGAGGGAAGAAATGTCATAGGAATGTTAGTGGGGGACGGCTGGTATGACAGTGCGAACTTTAAACCGAGAAGCAGGAAGTTTAAAGCCGAACATTCTGTGTTATTTCAGATAAAGATTGATTATGAAGACGGAACGAGTGAAATTGTTCTGTCCGATGATGCTGTGAAGGTTTCGGAAAGTCCGGTCCGGTCTTCCGATTTGTTTGCAGGCGAACTCTATGACGCACGGATGGAACAGGAAAACTGGAACTGCTGCGGATTCGATGACAGCAGCTGGAAAGCAGGTATCCCATGCGGAAAATCTTACGCGAACCTGGTAGCTCAGTACGGGGAACCGGTGCGCCCGGTAAAGGAAGTACCGGCAGTCGGAATGACAGTCAGCCCGAAAGACGAGACGATCATTGACTTCGGGCAGAATCTGGCGGGGGTTCTGCGCGTAAAAGCGAAACTGCCTGCCGGAACAAAAATGGTATTAGATCATTTTGAAACTCTGGATCAATATGGAAACTATTTCAATAATATTTTCATGTCAGAGAAAACAGGACACAAACAAAGCGATATTTATATTTCAAAAGGGAAATTTACAGAATATATACCGCATTTTACATATCACGGTTTCCGCTATGTGAGAGTGACATGCAATCAGCCGGTGAGTCCGGAGGATTTCACAGCGATTGTCCTGTCTTCTGACAATGAGGATCTGGGAACTTTTGAGACGTCCAACGAAGATATAAACCGGCTTTACGAAAATACAAGATGGTCTCAGCGGTCGAATCTGTTCTCAATCCCCACGGACTGTCCGCAGAGAGAAAAAGGCGGATGGACCGGAGATATCCAGATTTATGCAAGAACAGCCATGCTCAACGAAAATGTAACCCCGTTTCTGACAAGATGGCTGCGTAATATGACCTGCAGCCAGCAGAAAAACGGAGCGATTCCCAATGTGATCCCCCTTACCGGAATCTATGAATTACTGGAGAAACTGAATCGGATCGTATACCGCAATTTTGAACCGGTGGGAGAAGCGGGATGGGGAGATGCCGCTTGTATCGTACCGTGGAGCATGTATCAGCTTACAGGAAATATCAGGATACTGAGAGAGCAGTATGACACAATGAAAAAGTGGTGCGACTATATCATCAACACTGCAAAGAAGCGTAGAGGCAAGATGAAACATCCAAAAGAAATTGACCAGTATCTGTGGAATACAGGACATCAGTACGGGGAGTGGCTCATACCGAGCCAGACAGTAGACGGAGCAGACCAAAGCGCTGCAAAACCTATCAATACTTCTGTATACTGCGCGCCAATCTTTGGATGGAATTCCTGTCGGATCATGGCAGATACAGCAGCACTCCTCGGGCATACATCAGACGAATTATACTATGATGACATTGCGTCCAGAATGAAATCTGCCATTCAAAAAGGACTGATCGATGATGATGGGAAGATGCCTCTTGATTTTATGGGCAGTTATGTGCTGGCAATCGCATTTGATCTTGCTCCTGAAAGGAAGAAAAAAAGTATCGCCGGACATTTGATCCGCAAGATAGAAGAAAACGGGGATTGTCTGGATACAGGATTCCTGACGACACCGTATCTGCTGGATGCACTCTGTAAGATCGGCAGGATGGACAAGGCATATAAAATCCTGCTCCAGACAAAGTGCCCGTCATGGCTTTATGAGGTGAAGCAGGGAGCGACAACAATCTGGGAAAATTACATTTCTTACAAGGAGGACGGGTCTCCGGTTATGACAAGCCTGAACCATTATGCCTTTGGATGCGTGGACGACTGGATGTTCCGGAAGATAAGCGGCATTGATATGGCTGCTTCCGGATTTAAGAAGATTGTGATTGCGCCGGAGCCGAATAATGCGTTTACAAGTGCAAAACGTACCTATATGAGTGAGTACGGTAAAGTAGGGGCAGAGTGGAGTATGGAAGAGGGGAAATTTAAATTGAAAGTGGAGATTCCCTGTAACACAACTGCCACTGTAAAACTGCCGGATGGCAGATTGTATGAGGTGGGGAGCGGAATATATCAGTTTGAATAAAAGTATCAAAGGAAATAAAATGACAGTATTTGTGAGAACTGACCGGCAAAAGCAGACGGTCAGTTTTTCTTAATACGAAAGTTGAAAATAATACGAGGAGTTTAGGATTATGAAAAAGAAAATATTGAAGATTACCTTAAGTGTCGTTTTAATTTTGATTCTGGCTGTGGGTATAGGTCTGGCATATTTAGTAGGGGCGGCAGGCGGTGGTGGACCGTTTGATTTTGTTTGGAAGAACAAACTGAAAAAAATGCCAGGAAACGCAGAAAAATATAGTCTGGAAAATGTAGAACCCTTAGAAAACAGTCCGCTTGAAGGAAAGCGTATTTGCTATCTTGGATCGTCTGTAACTTTAGGGCTGTACTCAATGGATGTTTCCTTTGTAGATTATATCTCTTATAGAAATGGCTGTGAGTATGTAAAAGAGGCCGTAAGTGGTACTACTTTAGTGGATAACGGAAAGACGTCTTATATCCAGAGGATGAAAAATAATATCGGTACAGATGAGAAATTCGATGCATTTGTCTGCCAGCTTTCCACGAATGACGCGTCGAAGGAAATGCCGATAGGAGAACTCAGCCGTTCAGAAAATTTGGAAGATTTTGATACACAGACGATAACAGGAGCAATGGAATATATCATTGTATATGCAAAGCAGACATGGAATTGTCCCGTGATCTTTTATACTGGAACAAAATATGACAGTAAACAGTATCAGCAGATGGTAGATGTATTATTTGAGCTTCAGGATAAATATGGAATAGGCGTGATCGACCTTTGGAATGACGAGGAGATGAATGACGTTTCTGAAAAAGAATATGAAGTTTATATGGCAGATCCGGTTCATCCGACGCAGGCAGGATATCTGGAATGGTGGACGCCTAAGATGGAAGAATATTTATATTAATTTTTAGAAAGATGATTATTATATTAAGTTTCGTCGGTAAACCGCTTATATATCGTTGGTGATTTGCCCTTTGGGATTATTTATAATTGAATCAAACAATGAAAGGACGGATAACGAAATGGAAAATGCAGTTACAAAAAGAGAAAAAATCAGTTATGGTTTGTATTTTATGGGACAGAATGTATTCTATGGACTGATAGGATATATGACTACATATTTTACAGATATCGGCATAACGGCAGCATTGGTTGCGATCGTGGCGCTGATCACGAAAGTGTGGGATGCCATCAACGATCCGATCTTCGGTATGATCATGGATAAGGTAAATTTTAAGAAAGGGAAATTCCTGCCGTGGCTTCAAATATCTGTCATAGCGATTCCGGTGGCGACCATTCTTCTTTTTACAATACCTACCGGGATTCCCATGATGGCTAAAATCATATGGGCAACACTTGCTTATATGTTATGGGATACAGCCTATACCCTTTGTGATGTGCCGATTTTTGGTATTGTCACCACGATGACAACGGACCAGAAGGAACGTATTTCACTAAACAGTATAGGAAGGATGTTTGTTATTTTTGCAGGTATTGTTACAGGAATTGTCCTGCCGTTGGTACGGCAGCGGTTAGGCGGCTGGGCGACAACAGTAATTGTGTTATCTCTTTTGTCAGTTGTTATGATGATTCCAATCTGTCTGTTCGCAAAGGAGAGAGTAATTGAAAAAGAAAGAGCACTGGACGAAGGGGCAGAAGATAGTTATACGCTGCGCGATATGGCAGAATGTCTGCGAAAGAACAAATATTTATTGATTTTCTTTGCGGCTCCGCTCATCAGCAGCCTGCTTAATGTTGGTGCAAATTGGGGCTTATATGTTGCCCGGTACTGCCTTGGCGGTGAAGAAGCTGCCTCATATGTTTCGATGACGGTGATTATTCCAACCTTAATCGGTGCGGTTATGGCAGTAGAATTATGCAAGAAATATGACAAATTTAAAGTCTTCTATATTTCATATGTTTTCGCTTTACTTCTGGGAATTGTAAGATTCATTGCTGGGTATGAGAATATGACGGTGTATGTGACTTTAAATGCCTTAGGAGGAATTCCGCTGGGAATAGCAGTTATACTGCAGTATCAGTTTACGCCGGACTGCTACGAGTATGGACAGTACAAGACAGGATTAAAAATGCGTGGTGTAACGTTTGCAGCGCAGACATTTTTTACAAAATTAAATGGAGCGGTCGCAACAGCAGTCAGTGTGTTTGCGTTAACTTTAATCGGCTTCCGGGAAGGAGAAGGCGTTGTTCAGGCGGCAGGATTTGCCGATAAATTATGGACATTCAGCTGTCTTGGCAGCATTATCGGGGGGATTTGCACTCTGCTTATGCTTCGCCTTTACAAGCTTAATGACCATGATGTCCAGCTGATGGCAAAATGCAACAATGGTGAGATTAGCCGTGAAGAGGCAGAGTCACAGATGATCAATCAGTATTAAGAAAAGAATGGAGGACTTTTGCGATGGACAGAATAAAGGAACTGATTTCAAAAATGACGCTGGAAGAGAAGGCAAGTCTCTGCTCGGGCGCTGATAACTGGCATACGAAAGAAATCAAACGACTGAACATTCCGTCAGTTATGATGGTGGACGGCCCTCACGGACTGAGAAAGCAGGAAGGGGAAACGGATCATCTGGGATTGAATGAAAGTGTGAAGGCCGTTTGTTTCCCAGCAGCCTGTGCAACAGCCTCCAGCTTCGATGTTGACCTGATGGAACGGATGGGAGAGACGCTGGGAGCGGAGTGTCAGGCCGAGAATGTAAGCATGCTGCTTGGCCCGGCGGTGAATATTAAAAGGAGCCCGTTATGCGGGCGGAACTTTGAGTATCTGTCGGAGGATCCATATCTGGCAGGTAGGATGGCATCGGCATATATCCGCGGAGTACAGAGTCAGGGCGTGGGGACAAGCATTAAGCACTTCGCACTGAATAACCAGGAAACACTCCGTATGACGATATCTTCCGAGGTGTCAGAACGTGCGCTCAGGGAAATCTACCTGCCTGCGTTTGAGGAAGCGGTGAAAGAATCAGCTCCAAGAACCGTCATGTGTAGCTACAACAAAATAAATGGAGAATATGCTTCGGAAAACAGATATCTTCTGACAGATATCCTGAGAAAAGAATGGGGATACAAAGGCTGCGTCGTCAGTGACTGGGGCGCTGTAAATAACCGTGTGAAAGGACTGCAGGCCGGACTGGATCTGGAGATGCCTTATTCCGGAGGATACAATGACAGACAGATTGTGAAAGCAGTACAGGAGGGAAGACTGGACGAAGCTGTGCTGGATGAAGCGGTGGAGCGGGTATTGAATGTTGTATTTGCCGGTGAAGAGCAGCATTGTCCGGAAATTATATCTGATAAGGAAACAGATCATAAAAAAGCAGCGGATATTGAGACGGAATGTGCGGTCCTGCTAGAAAATAACGGTATACTTCCGTTGAATACAGACAGAAAGGTTGCCTATATAGGGGAATTTGCCGAAAAGCCGCGGTATCAGGGCGGCGGCTCCAGCCATATCAATCCGTTCAGGGTCGTTTCGGCATTAGATGCTGCCGGAGAAAAAGGGCGTAGCGTGACTTATGCAAAAGGATTTTCTATGGAAAATGACGCGATGACGGAACAAGAGCTAGAAAAAGCGCTTCGGACTGCTGCAGAAGCAGACGTCGCGGTGATCTTTGCCGGTCTGCCTGAGATATTTGAGTCGGAAGGGTATGACAGAACATCTATGAAGCTGCCCCAATGCCAGGACCGTCTGATCGAAGAAGTGTTGAAAGTACAGCCTAATGTTGTAGTTGTACTCCACAATGGAAGCCCGGTAGAACTGCCCTGGGCTGATAAAGTAAGCGCGATCCTTGAAATGTATCTCGGAGGTCAGGGCGTTGGCGAAGCCTGTGACTGGCTGTTATACGGAGAAGCGAATCCGTCCGGCAGGCTGGCGGAGACATTCCCGTACCGGCTGGAAGATAATCCGAGCTACCTTCATTTCCCAGGAAATGGAAAGCGGGTGTTATATGGTGAGGATATCTTTGTCGGGTACCGCTATTATGATACAAAGAAGGTTCCGGTGCGGTATGCATTCGGACATGGGCTGTCTTACACGGAATTTGCTTATGAGGACTTGAATTTGTCATCGGCTCAAATGACGGATGAGGATATCCTGACGGTCTCCTTCAAGGTGAAAAATACAGGAAAGACAGAAGGAAAAGAAGTCGTACAGCTGTACGTGGCTGACCTGTGCGGCATATCGGAGAGACCGGTCAAGGAATTGAAAGGATTTGCCAAAGTTCATCTCCTGCCGGGAGAGGAAAAAACGGTGTCGATGGAAATTTTGGCGAGGGATCTTTCCTATTATGAAGAACGTCTCGGGGACTGGTATGCGCCATCCGGAACATACCGGATCCTGATCGGCCATGCTTCTGATGACATCCGATTACATGCTGATATTGTATTTGAAACACAGAAAGAACTGCCCCTTCGCGTAGATTTCACAACAACGTTCGGAGAATTATTGGATCATACGAAAACCGCTCCCGTTATTACGGAACTGCTGGCTCCATTGGCAGCAGCAGCCGCATCAGCAGAAGGTATGAGTGACGAATACAAGAAGCTGGGAGAGCAAGTTATCCGGGAAATGCCGATGAAATCTCTGCTGGGACAGATGCCGGGAGAACAGGTGGAACAGCTGATCGGTCAGTTGAATTGCTTACTTGCACAATAGGATAATTGAGGAAGGATGTTCAAAAAATGAAAAAAGAACACGAAATTTTATTTGAACCATTTAAAATTGGAACGGTAATGATTAAAAACCGTTTTGTTTTGGAACCAATGGAAGGTACAAACATGATAGACTGCTTACCTATTTTTAAAATTGGTGAGGATATCTATGATTATTATGTGGAGCGTGCAAAGAATCATGTAGGTTTAATTATTCCCGGAATGGTTACTCTGCGTAGTATGGTGGGGAAACAGTGGCTTTATGAGCAGAAAGAAATATTCGAAGGACTAAAGCCGCTTTTAGCAGAAATTCATAGTTACGGTGCAAAAGTGTTTTTGCAGATTGGTGCAGGATGGGGACGAACATTTACCATGCCGCTGGCATTAAAGGAACTTTATGAAAAAGAGAAGGAAACCGGACAAAAGTCCATGTTTGACTGGGATAATCTTCTTGTAGCCCCTAGTGAACTGCCTAACCGTTGGCTTCCAGAAATTATACATAGACCACTGACGGAAGGAGAAATTCTTGAGTATGTGGATGCCTATGGTAAGACAGCCAAACTTTGTATGGAGACAGGGTTTGACGGTGTGGAAGTGCATGCCGTGCATGAAGGCTATCTGCTGGATCAGTTTACAACGAAGTATACGAATCGGAGAACAGATCAGTATGGGGGGACTTTTGATAACCGCTACAGGTTTGCGAAAGAAGTTGTAGAGGAGATTAAGCGACAGTGCGGTGACACATTCCCTGTATCCCTTCGGTATTCCGTAACCAGTAAGACAATCGGCTTTGGTATCGGGGCAGTTTATGGTGAGAAATTTACAGAAGCCGGCAGAGATCTTGAGGAAGGGCTGAAAGCCGCAAAATATCTTCAGGATGCAGGATATGACATGCTTAATGCGGACAATGGGACTTACGATTCATGGTACTGGGCGCATCCGCCTGTATATATGCCTTTAAACTGTAACATGGCGGAGGTGACACGATTAAAAGAAGTGGTAGAAATTCCTGTGGTATGTGCAGGAAGAATGCAGCCGGATGAAGCTTCAGCATCTATATCAGAAGGAAAACTGGATGCTATGGGAATCGGACGTCAGTTCCTGGCGGATCCGGAATATATTGTAAAACTGGAACAGGAGAAATTTAGCGACATTCTTCCTTGCATTGCATGTCATAATGCATGTCTTCCGATTTATCATTATGAAGGCGTTGGCTGTGAAATCGATGAAGAGGATGGAAAAACACAAGGGCATTGTGCGTTGAACCCTAGGACATTCTGTGAGCAGAAATATGATTTTGAGAAAAAAGCAGCTGTAACGAAAAGTATTGCGGTCATCGGCGGGGGTATCGCTGGGATGACTGTAGCCCGAATTGCGGCAATACGAGGTCATGAGGTAACTATTTATGAAAAGAGTGACCGGCTCTGTGGTGTGTTTAATGCTGCAGCAGCACCTGAATTCAAAGAAAAAGATAAAGAATTTATAAGATGGATTCAACAAGAAATAGAAAGCCTGCCGATTAAAGTGGAATACAACTGTGAAATTACAACTCTGGCTGAGCTGACAGAAGATGAAATTATCATTGCTACGGGCGCAAAACCTAGAAAGCTAGATGTTCCGGGACAGGAAAAAGCTATTGAAGCAACGGAATATCTGCTGGGGAGAAAAGTAGGAAAGGACGTCGCTGTAATCGGCGGAGGTTTGACGGGCTGCGAGATTGCCTATGACCTTGTGCTGAAAGGAAAACGACCGGTTATTGTGGAAATGGCAGACGATATTTTAAAGACCAAGGGACTCTGCATGGCAAACTCCAGTTGTATGAGAGACTTATTGCGGTATTATGAAGTTCCTATTTATAAAAACGCAAAGCTCTTAGAAATCATTGAAAATGGAATTGTTATTGAGACAGCGGAAAAGACAATACAGTTGGAATGCGACGACGTGATAATGAGCTGTGGTTATATGCCAGACACGAGGCTTGTTGACGGCGGAACACAACAGGGGAAAACGAATATTCATATAGTCGGCGATGTTAAAAAGGTTGGAAATTTGAAAACAGCAATCTGGGAGGCTTATGATTTAGCATTTTCTTTGTAAGATTAAACTCTTAAGCGGACAAAGAGGCTTTTAATATATTATAGAAACACTGCTATAAGAATTATTGATACCATTAGGCTGTCGATTTTTGAGGGATGTCATATACAGAATTATACTGACTAATATTAAGTTTTAATCGGTATTTCAATTTGTGTGATGTAATCATCAAAGGAGTCAATGAAGAGTTCATTGATTCCTTTTTCATATGCAAAATCGCAAAATGTAATACCATGCTTGTTGGGCCGGCTCTATCAAAGATGATAAGCCCTTTTTCCTGTCTCAGAAACCTGGATAGGACTTAGATTTCTTACCCAGTTTAAGATAGTTGACTTTGCTACGCCATATTCACTTGATAACTGAGGAAATGAGTAATTTCCTGTATTGTACAAATCCACAATTTGTTGCTTAAACTCTTGTGTGTACTTCTTTTGGTTTTTTGCCATGTTGAACAGCTCCTTTACATTATTATGATTATTATAGGCTATTCAACTTTTTATGTCTATGGTTATATACTAACACCAATAAAAGCCAAAAGAGAAGGCATAACAAGACAGGAAGCAATAGAAAAAATATTGGCATTACGGGAGAATGGTACATTGTAGTAGTTGAATTTGATATGTGAAAGGAAATGTAGGTATGAGAAAAAAGAACGATATAAAGGAGGAAAATGGGAAACTTCTTCTTTCAGTAAAAGAAACCTGTGAATTAACTGGGTTATCTGAAAAAACAGTTCGTACTATAATGGCTGAAAATGATTTCTGCGTCCGAATTGGGCGCAGAACACTTGTACACAGAAAAAAATTTGAACACTGGTTGGAGGAACAGGACACTTGAATATTTTTTTAGAACGTGTTAATATTCTGATGTACTTGAAATCTGGCCTGGAAAGGATGAATACAGTATGGGAAAATCTTTGAAAGGCAAAGAATTAGGAAGTGGACTTTCGCAAAGGAAGGACGGACGTTATCAAGCCAAATATTATATACCAGGTTCCCCGAAACCCAAATATTTATATGATAGAAATTTGGCAAAACTAAAGAAAAAACGTGATCTGGAAAAAGCAAAATACATTCTGGGTTATAATGATAAAGCGAAAAAATATAAAGTTTCTGAATGGTTTGATGTATGGATGAAACTTTACAAAATTGGGCGAATTAAAGCTAATACGGTTCGTGGATATGTAGATGGATTTGAGCGGGGTGCAGATTTTATTGGCGCTGTGAGGCTTGATTGCCTCACACCTTCTCATATCTACAATATGGTTGAAGGAATGCAAAACGATGGCTATGCGGAATCATCAGTTGTCCATACTTTATCAATTGTAAAGCAATTACTTCAAAGTGCGGTAGATAATCAAATGATTCCAATGAATCCCTGTAAAGGGATTGCAATAGAAAAATCCGAAAAAGTAACAGTTGATCCAATATTGGAGGATGAAAGCAAAATACTTCAACCAGAGGAAATTAAAACATTTCTTGATGCAGCAAAAAACACGAGATATTATGAACTATTTTATATTATTTTGAATACTGGAATGCGTATTGGCGAAATTACAGCACTTTGCTGGTCTGATATTGATTTTGAATGTCATCGAATTCGTGTATATAAAACACTGAATAGAACGACGATTTATTTTGATGAAGGAAAAAATCGATTAGAAAAACCAGAGTCAGTTAAACAGATAACGACGCCTAAGAAAAAGGCAAGTTATCGTTGGATTCCTATGACAGAGGGTGTTGAATTGGCATTTCACTCTTGGGAGAAAAAGCAGATTGCGGATAAAGAAAAAAGCGGATCATCATGGGGAAAGGAAAATCCTTTCCTCAAAGATTTTCCGGATCTGGTATTCACAACACAACCAGGAGGGGTTTTTCTTCCTCAATATGCAAACGCGGAATGTTCACGTATTATAAGCATAATTGAAAAAAAAGAGATCGAATTAGCTGAAAAAGAAAATAGGGAACCTCGTCTTTATGAGGTATATCCCCATAAATTTCGGCATACGTTCGTCACCAAACTGAATGAGTCTAATATGTCTCCATTTACGGTGAGTAAGATTGTGGGACATACAAGCGTAAATATGACGAACTATTATACACATCTGGAACAGGATTATGTGGCAGATGAATTTAGAAAATTTGCTGCAAAATACGATGAGGGAAAAGTTCCGGCGGTGCCAGAAAAAGAATAAAGGAAAATTATGAAGAATACTACTGATAACATACAAAATACTAACCGGGGGTCAAATGGGGGTCAAACTACTATTTCAGGTGCTTCAAACCCGCATAAATTAAGGGATTCAGCGCAAACCATGAAACTGTCGCCCATACTTGACCGGTGTTTTGTATAATTGATGGAAAAGATTAAAAACACTTGATTTTGCGGTATTTTTTGATTACTCGGAGACTTTTAAGAGTGGCACAAAATAGTAGTAAATAGCATGGTTTATTCTCAAAAACAGTGTAGTGTTCAGTGCAGTAAAACAACCTAGAAAAAATTTTTTAACACCAGATCTTGAGTACAGTTTGGTTATAAGAACATGAGAAGTGGGCCGGATTTTACATTTATTTATGTAAAGTTCGGTCCTTTTTGGACGCTAAAATAGAAAAATATTATTGTTACAGTTGCAACTTTAGAGTATAATAACAATATAGTCGAAGAACAGATTTGATATACTGTAGAAAGGGAGAATACCGTTGAACACAGAGATTAAAAATTCAATTCTTACGACAGATAAAGACGCACAATATGATGAAAGTGCGAAAAGGTTACTTGGTCAGAAAAGCATCCTGGACAAGCTATAACGATATTAAATGCGTTTATTCTATTTGGGTTTGTATGAATATGACTGAAAATAGTCTGGAACATATTCATCTAGTAAAAGAAAGCATTGTGAATTTACATGCCTGGAAGGGAAAACTTGATTTGATCAATATTGTAATGATTGGTCTATCGGAAGATATTCCTATTCATGAAGAAAAATATGAGTTACATAAATTACTGGGAGCTCTGTTGTCTCAGATCTATCTGTAGATGAAAAACTGGATATTATAGAAAATGAATATAAGATTCCGATTGAAAAAGATTTCAGAGAGGATGTGAGTGCCATATGTAATTTGAGTCAGAAAATTAAAGAAACTGGAATTGAAATTGGTAAACGAGAAATGATTATGAAAATGTGCGATAAAGGCTATACAATCGCTCAGATTGCTAATGTTGCAGGAATGGATGAAAAACAGATTGAAGATACTATAAAAAATGCTGAATTGCTATCAGTATAAAAGATTAAACATGACCTAAGCAAACAAATTATATTTTACAGAGTAGGAGCCTGGCGGGATGTTACAGTGAGCATCTCGCCACTTTATTTATTTGACATGGCTTGGCGAAATATCAGAAAATTCTGCGAGTAGAAGAAAATTAGTTAGAATTTATTACAAAATAATAGTGGGGAGTGAATAAAGAACACATATGAAGTTTAACATTGTAAGTAGAAATTGTGTGATGACCAATTCAGAAATCGTTTATTTGACAAATGATAATTGGAACGATTATTTTGAATATCGAACTATGTACCAAATGTATTATAAAAATCAACATATTGGTGGAGTACGAATTGGTAGGATTGGACAAACAGAAGATCGCCCAGATATTCCAGACGAATTTGAAACATTACCTACAGATTATTTTTCACTTGGTGTAAGTTTGGAATATTATAAAAATCTTAAAAGAGAAGGAATTCCACGTGTAGAAATTCTAATAGCATTGCATGATATAGCGTATGATTTGAAGTTATTGGAGACTGTTCGCGAGGAACGCGTTACTCAGCGCTCTCTTATGAGAGACTTTTCATATTATGCAGTCAAAGAACAGTTTCATAGAATTGCGGATGGTGGCGCTGTCCTGACAGATTATGATTTTAAATACATTTTGCCTGATAAAGACATTACTACTGGCGAAAATTTAGAGCTAGATTTTTATGTGGAGGGAGAGAATAATACCCCACCAAGTAATATTTATGTCCTTATAGGAAAAAATGGAATAGGGAAAACTACAATTATAAAAAAAATGCTTAAAACTTTATTATGTAATAATGATTTGCATACATATGGAGAATTCATTACTGGCTGGGGAGGAAACTTTTCAAATATTGTTAATATTTCTTTTAGTATGTTTGATGATCCCATTACTGAAGTTGATGTCTTTGACAAAATGATATTTTATAAGTATATTGGATTGATAGATGTACGTTATGAAAATGATATTCGGAAGCGAAATGTAAAATATGATCAATTGCCAGATATGTTTTTTGAAAGCTACTGGAATGTGATTAAAAGCATTACCAAAAATGAATTATGGAAACGCTCTGTTAAAATCCTAGAAACAGATTCGACGTTTAAAGAATTAGATATAGGATCTTGGATATCTCAAGAAAAAAGTAAGTTAGAGAAAATGATACTTGCAACAGAAAAGTCAATAGAAGAAAAAAATAATATTGAAAAGAATTTCTTTCGCGAAATTATTAATAATCAGTTTTCAAAGTTGAGTTCAGGACATAAAATTATTTTGTTAACGGTTGTAAATTTGGTTAATTTTGTAGAGGAAAAAACACTTGTAATCATGGATGAACCAGAAGAGCATTTACATCCACCGCTTGTATCAGCTTTTATTCGGGCATTATCAGAGTTAATGAGTTACAGAAATGGAGTTGCTATTATTGCAACCCATTCTCCTGTTATTGTGCAGGAAGTGCCTAGAAGATGCGTATGGAAAATTAGGGGACATGGGAAGTATCGAAAATTTGAACATCCAGAAATTGAAACTTTTGGAGAAAATCTGGGGGAAATAACTACAGAGATTTTTGGCTATGATGTTGGAAGCACTGGATTTCATACAATTCTAAAGAATGTTGCTAATAGGAAAAACTCATATGAAAAAGCTCTCAACGAGTTTCAAGGAGAACTTGGAAAAGAAGCCAAATCAATACTTCGAGCGTATATGTATGATAAGGAAAACACTTAATGAAAAAGTTAGAAAAGCCACAGTTTGATATGGAAACGATTATAGATAATTGTTTGGTTCATATGCAAAATCCTCGAAAAAAGAGAATCACATTAGTTAAGGAAAAAATAAAGAAAAAAACAGAAGAATATGATGAATTAGCTCAGCATGGACAATTGCATATAATACCTGAGCATGACACAATTGACAATATTGCAACTAAAGAAGATATGGAAGCTCTATATACGCAAAGATTTGTTCCGAAAAATCAACCGAATAGAGCATTTTATGATAAAATCTTAGCTTTGGCACCCTATGGAAAATGTCCTTATTGTCAACAAAATTTAGTAAAAACAGTGGATCATTTTTTGCCAAAATCAAAGTATGTTGCTTACACTGTTACACCTTATAATCTTATTCCAGCTTGTTCAGATTGTAATACTGGAAAGTTAGATTCAACATTTCATAATCGTGTAGAAGAGCCATTTCATCCATATTATGATAATTTTGATGACTGTGTGTGGCTGAAGGCAAAACTTATAGAAATGGAACCGGTTTCATTTCAATTTTATGCAGATCCACCAATTGATATATCTGAAGAGAAAAGACAGCGAATAAGTCATTCGTTTTCTGAACAAGGATTTTGCTTGAATAATATATATAAATTGCATGCAGCAGAAGAGTATTGCAGTCGGGAAACAAGATTAAAAGAATGTTTTCAAAAAGGAAAAAAGGAACTAGCTGTTGAAGTTTTACAAGATTTGATTAAAGATGAAAAATCCATTTCACTTAATTCATGGAAAACTGCGTTATATCAATCAATTATTGATAGTGAGTGGTACTGGAATGAATATTTGCCAGAAATATGTAAAGGAAAGGACTAATTTCAGCTATTTGTAAGGGAAGAAATAAAATTCAGATGAGGAAAGATAAAATGGAAAATTTTGAGATACTGCCAACAGAGGAAAATTTAATAAAAACATTGGAAGCGGATCTGCTGGGGCGAAATCAGCAATTATCATATTTTTATAATCTGTTGCTTGCGCAGAAGGGAGCAAGTACTATTGCGGTAGATGGAAAATGGGGAAGCGGAAAAACATTTTTTATAAAACAATCTACGATGGTGATTAATGCAAAAAACCCTGTAAGTATAATTGAAAAAGAAAAAAGAGAGAAGATACTATCAAAATTATTCTTGACTGAAAGTGATAATTATGATGATTGTAATCTTGCTATATATTATGATGCATGGGAAAATGATAATGATACAGATCCTATTGTGTCACTTGTATATGAAATCGCGAAGCAGTTGGGGATGACCTATACATTTGATCCTGATACAGATTTTTTAAATTGGGCGGTGCAGTTTTAGATGTTTTTAGTGGAAAAAATCTTAAGGGAATTATAGAAAATTTGAAGAGCGATAATCCACTCTCAAAATTCAAAGAACAAAAGGCGTTAGAAGAAAAATTGAAAGATTTTTTTTCAGAAGCATTGAATGAGCGTGGAAATCGATTAGTAGTTTTTATTGATGAATTGGATAGATGTAAACCCAGTTTTACAGTTCGATTATTAGAACAAATAAAACATTACATGCACGATGAGAGAATTACATACGTATTATCAATTAACACAGAGGAATTGCAGCATACAATAAAAAATTATTATGGAGATTCATTTGATGCGTGTAGATATTTAGATCGATTCTTTTATTTAAGAATTAACTTGCCTCCGGTTGACAAAAAGAAATTTTACATGAATATAGAGTTAAATGGAAGGTACTATTTAGAAATAATTTCTAGACGTATTATTGATGTTTATAATATGCAATTAAGAGAAATAACTCGTTTTTATCGGCAGGTACGAACTGCGGCCTATGTTCCTACACATGATCTTGTATAGTTCCAATTATTATAGGATTGAAAATGGTAGATATATCAATGTATGAACAGTTTATTTCTGGAAAAAGTGGAAAACCTATGGTTGATATATTAAACACTAAAGAATTTAGTACTGGACTACTTTGTCGTTTCTTAAAAGAGGATGAATCTTTTTCTCAAATAGAAAAAAAGAAATTGATTACACCAGAAGAAAAAATTCTTGAGATTTATAATGCTATATTTGTAAATAAATATTCTGGCAATGATTACCAAAAAACAATAGGTAAATGTGAATTTGATGCTGATTCAAGAAAATTTGTTCTGGTGGCAGCAAGTATGTTATCTCAATATGCGAATTACGAAATATAAAGGTATAAGTATCAGATAAATTATATGTAGACCAGAGGGGCTAATCAATTAATGATTAGCCTCCTGCTCGGTGTCGATTTATTGGTTACTTTTCAGCTAGGTTATAAGCTTCCAGGGACCAAGGAGAATTCAACTCATTCAATCTCAATTCCAAAAAGAATTCACTTTCCGTTCCGCAATGTCTTTGGAAACGTTGCATTTTTTTGCAACATAGGAAACTGTGTCTGCGAAGGAACGGCCAAGTTCCTGTGAAAGTTCGACGATGCCTTTTACCTCTGAGGTGAATTTTTCACTTGTAACATAATCACGTAAAACTTCTTCCTGACTATATAAGGTTACCATAATATCAATGACCTCCTTTTCGTGATTTTCAAGATATTCTTTTAAAATATTTTTATCCTTACAAATACGAATAGTTTCTGTAATAGCTGTTTGCGTATTATTTTTATACAGGTTTCTTTGTTCATCAATGACCTTGGTAAATAAAACGTATTGGGTAATAATATCGTTGTTTTTACCGGTTATTAGAACCTTTACCTTTGCATCAATTGCAATTGGTTTTCCAGCAAAAAATTCTTCAGAAAGAGAAATTTCGGTTTTGCTAATTGTTTTGGAACCAGTATATAGAACATATAATTCTGGTTCTGGAAATTCCAATTTCGTCGAAGCGTAAACGCTTTGTTTGGAAGAAATAAAATAATCTTTCCAGGTCTGAGCCAGATACATAATACATCTGACAATAATATTTTCTGTCCAGGTTGACTGTGCTTCTACGAGAATCATTAAGCGGGAACCAACTTTAAATCCAAGATCATTATATGGGTTATTGGCCATTACCTGTTGGAGAGTGACATATTCCAGATCTGATTCCAAGACGGTAGTATCTTCAGGATGCAAAGCCTGGTAAAGTTGCAGCAGATATTCCTTATTTGAAAATAAATCTTCAAAAACACTGGCTTTTACAGTTTGTTTCATATAGTGATCAGATTCCTCATTTGTATGATTTTGAGTATTGGCTGAAAAGTTTATTTCGGCACCTTCTTTCAAGTTAAGTAACTGGATCTTTTTCAAAGTTATATTTTCTAATATTATATTATCATAATGGAAGCGGATTTACAATAAAGCTTAAACTCTAATTATGTCAAAAAATATCGGTCAGTTACTGCTCAGAAGTTAGCTGGACTTGAGAAAAACGAAGGTGCAGACTAATAATTGTCAAAGCCATCAGTTTTCTTATCTGAATATCCCGGACACTCTGTCCAATTATTCGCTGGTTCTCCCAGCCGCATCAAAACAAACATGCTCATGCATTGACAGAGATAATCGATACTTTCGAAACTCCTGAATGTTACAGCCTGCGCCTGTTTCCGCTTATAGCTTCTTAGACGCCTTTCGGCTTCATTATTAGTGGCAGGTACACGGGAATCATGCAGGAACATCAGATTGTTCTGCATATATTTCTCCATTCTCAGAAATAAGTTATACCCATCCCTGTAATACTTGTTTGCTGGAACGTTTCCGTATTCCGTTCTGACTGTTTCCAGTACCTCCCGGTACCTTTTTTCTAATTCAGAGATCTTTACCGGATCTGGTTCCAGAAATGGCTGGCATCCGTTGCAGAAATGAATCATATCCTGTAACAGCGAACGTATCTCTTTGTTCCAAGTGCGGTCAAGCTCATTATCTATACTGTCCTTTAGGTAACGCAGCACATGGGCAAGACATTCCTGGTGATCCGCTCCATAATTATAAACGGTAATATCATGGCCATGGACAAATTCCTTCTTTTGAGAGGTTTTAAATACATAGCTTTAGTTCTTTTGCTAAAGGAATTTTCCAGCTGCCATTACTATCTAATTGAATATAAACAATGCCAGAAATATCATTTGGTAATTCAATATCACCTTTGACTAATGCACACACATTATTTCTACCTAATTTACCAATTAAGTAACCATGTTCAAATACAACATTTTGTCTTGCCCTGGCCTTTTTTTCTTTCTTCTTCCCTTTTACATATCCCAAGTCGCAAGGGGTATATAAAACAATTCCAAATTCTACATCTGAGTATTTTTCAATTTTCTCTATAACTGTCATTCCACTGTTTACTTGTTCGTGCAAAATTATAGGCTCAAGTCCAATTTTTTCTATGAAGCGGGCAACTTCAAGCTTTACTTCATTATCGTGCCCATGAACAATAAAAATTTTTTTCTTTTTACTTGGAACAACAATATTATTAGAAACATTATCAGGAATACAAATTGTGCCATTATTGGTGCTACTAGATTCAATAATCAAGTTTTGAACGTTTATCGTTTTTTCATTTATAAACGTTTCAGGGGGGATTTCAATGCCAATTGATATGGTGTTCTGAATAGTTATGTTATTATCCATTTTCGTGTCCTTTCTGGGAAGCATACACAGCGGTCGTTATGATTGGACACCCATTGGCTTAGATTTTTAGTCTGGATAAGAAAAAAACACACAGACAAGGGGTGTCTACACAATCCGCTCATCAGACTTGCTGTTATCATGTAATTTACTGTCTAAGTGCTGAATTGTTATAAACTTCCACTGTCGTATGCATCCGACTTTGAGATATTATTAGTCTTCAAGGCAGGGCATGTTATAATGCATCTTTTAGAGAGTGTGTGGCATTGTGATATCTCATGTCCTTGTTCCCTTGAGGCAAGCTTATAATAATTCAAAATTATGTGCCTTAACAGGACATGGCATGGTAATTAAATTTTCATTCTTTACCTGCTTTTTTCGGGTATTTCATCGCTTAACAAGCTCCAAAATAATAAAAAACAGACATACCGTGAAGTAGTTATCTGTTTACCTAGGACACGGCATGTCCGATTTTTCAAAAATATTTTCAGTTTTTCTTAATATGATTTTGCTTTTGGGGTGATTTCTTTCTCTTTGTTAAGCTTGTGCATAGTATGGTTACTTATATATTTTCAGTTTAAATCACAGTACCTCAAGATATCGTAAGGATACAGAAAGTGAATATTTATCTCTTGGAAGATAATACCATGAATGGCACAACCACTGACTATAGGTAATTACTTACGCAGTTTTTAGCCCAACAGTTTTTCTAAAAACATTCATCATTGATTTCAGCATTTCTGTGTCCATTCCAGCTAAACTGCTTACATAAGAAATAGTCTCTGCTGGCATCAAATCTTCCAACGTACATTTGTAAACCTTACAGAAGCTAATAAGCTGTGTTAATGAACACATGACTTCTCCATTTTCATAACGCCGAATTTTTCTTGGATCGCAGTCAAAGATTTCAGCGACATCTTCTTGGGTTAGCGGGGTGTTAGCCCTCGCATTTTTTAGATTAGCACCGATTTCTTTTTTGAAATATGTACTATCATTCTGGGCGTTAAGTAGTTCACGGTATCTTTTCAGCTCATCATCCGATAACACTCACAACACCCCCGGACTCCAGACTGCTAAAAATAGCAGTAGAAGTCGGAGGAGTAGGAAGTGAAAGAAGCATCGAATCAGTTACACTGCCCGTATTACTTCTCCCTACATTTGTATTTCTGTTCAACCATGCAGCTCGTATCATCTCACTGACACGTTTTATTTTCAATTTTCTTAATTCACGCAGTTCTTTTCTGCGCTGCAGTAGTCTTTCGTATTCGTGGTAGAGTTCCTCTATGTTCAAATCATATTGAAAATAATCATAGAATAAACCAAATTGTGTTGAACGTTTTACTGTAACAGGCATACCGAATATAGTAGTATCAACAAAATCTGCCGTAACTACTATTGTTTTTTCGTAATCTGTCGTTGGAATGTAGGTAACAGAAATATTGCGCTCATTGTAATCTTGTAAAAAATTGCAGAAACATATACTGGTGAAAATACCAGAGAATAGTTTCGACATGTTTATTTTTGGCTCTTTTATATACCGACTAGCCCGTACATTTCCAGTAGCTAATATTGCAAAATTACGCAACTTTTTCTCATTCTTCTTTTCTTCTTCACGAATGATTGATTTGCTGATGGCATCAACAATCTTGGTCGAATCTAATTCTATTTGTATGCCATCCGGTTTTTTTATACTCACTGAAATAATAATCACCTCTTTTTTGAATATTCCGTTTATCCTCTACTTATAAACACCTCCTATTTTTGAATTTAAGGCCTTTAAAATTAGGTCATGCGAAGGAATAATTCGGTGTATTTATTATAACAGAAAATCTAAGCATACTAAAGAGGAAAGAGAATACACAATTTTATTTTAGGAAATATATCCATGGTTTAAAAATGGATTGCTGAAATAAGTTGGAAGATATATAATATTAGTAGAGTAAAAATTGTGAGATAACAGGAATTAGAAAATATGAAAAATCAACCGCTGAAACCATGGATAAAAGGAAATGAAAGTATAACACCAAATAATTTTTTTTCAAATGCATTGCCCAATTTAGAATATGGAGCTTGGATTTCTTTGGATATTGCAGTGGAATTGTATAAAGCGAATACTATAGATACGGGTTATTTAAAAAAGTCTTGGAATGAACATCATGAATATATAGAGCAAGTCTGTTTATTAACAGGTATCGATGAAGAAAACGGATATGATTTAGATAGGGAAGAAAAGTGGTGGGTGTTACAAGAAATAGGTGAACCTCCATTTGGCTGCTATAATATTTATTTTATTACTATTTATAATGAACATGAAGAAAAACTGGTATATATAGGAAAGACGGATTCTAAAAAAAGTCGATTTTCTAATGGTCATTTGGCAGCATTAAAATTACATAATCCCATTTATAATGGTTACAATAAGCGAGTATATTTTGGAACGGTTATGTTTCTAAGTGATGACAAGGAATATGTGCCACTTGAATTTATTTCGCCTTATAGTAGAGCTGAAAGGTATTTGAGCGAAATGGAAGCATATTTAATTGAAAGATTAAATCCGGAATTAAACAAAAAAAAGGAGCCATTGCATTTGTTAGAAAATCTGTCAAGTGTGCTGATTCAAAATTTTAGTGAAGAGAATGCGTTTATGAAGGATTTCTTTGTCTGATAGAATTGCTCTGAACATGAAAGGCTATTCACAAATAAGTTGCAAAGCAACTGAGTATGTACTGACTTCACCGAAGTTTACTTTGCAGTGCTTGAAATATTAGTAAAATCAAGGATATCTTATGCTGATATATAAAATGAGCATTGCGTAAATGGTATAGTTTATCGTATTTTTGCGCAAAATGAAAAATAAATCTATTCGGCAATGTTGATATAAGTTTAGCATTGGCTTTGTTGTGATTATATTTATATGGCGCAGTAAACTTTTGTGATAAAATTGAAATCTCAATAGTGTCTTATAATAATTTCTTTTTCTATTGAAAAAATCTTAAATAAATCCCAATTTTTTTTATTTTTTTACACATTTCGACAATTTTTTCCATTATTTATAATAGGAGAGTATAGTACCACTCTATAATTCAGAAACGGAGGAAGCGAAAATGTGGCATTTTTGGCTCTTTTTCTTGGCCTTGCTGGCAGTGGTTATTGTACTAATGTATTGCTGCCTTGTTAGAGCTGGAAAAATGGACGATGAGATGGATGAGGCATTTAGAAAACTAAATGAAAAAAGAAAGGATGAGACAAAGCTGTGGCAAGGGGAAGATCAGGAGTAATTTCAAAGGAGTATAAGGGGGAAGATAATACCGCATATCATGATGTAATAAAGTTATTTAAGATATACCGGGTGGTAAACTGGCAAATGCAAATTAAAATCAGCCAGGTAAAAAGAAGATTCCATATGGAGTATGGCACAGATGTGGATGAATTCTTAGACACCATTTATCAGGCTGGAATGGATGTGGAAAGAGATTTAGCATCCGAGAAAGAACGGGTAGAGGCAATCAGCCGATCAAACCAGTATCTACGTTTAATTGATGAAGCAGTCGATCTTATGCGAAGGTATCATCCGCAAGGCGAGCGATACTATTGGGTGCTCTATTACAGCTATCTATCCTCAACAAAACTGGAAAATGTAGAAGAAATATTAGATAAATTGGAGCCTCATTTTCCGCAATATACCAGAATCCATAGAACTACATACTTCCGTTGGAGAGAACAGGCTTTTGAAGCTGTTGGAAGCATATTATGGGGCTATGAAGGGGAAAGCGAGCGCATATTAAAACTGATATGCAAAGATTATGAAGAAAAATAACTATTTCAGAAATCCTATTGACACAGATTTTCCAAAATCACTATAGTGAAATTGCAGAGACGCATACAAGGCGTATAGTAATTTTACATTTGGTTTTGAAGGGAGAAAAAACAAATGATTATTTCAGTTGATACCGGTAATAAGCAGATGAAAACAGAAAACTGTGAATTCAATTCTGGAGTAGAAATTTTAGATACACTGCCAGGGGAATTGGAAGAAGTGATTGAGTATGAAGGAAAATATTATAGGACAACTAATAGAAGAATTTCGTATATGGAGGATAAGACCGCAGATGAACGATATTTCATTTTAACATTGTTTGCTATCGCAAAAGAGCTCTCTTACCAGCAAAAATATGAAGGTATGCTTCCTAAGAACTTGGAGGAAATTGAACTTCTGGTAGGATTGCCGCCAGCTCATTATGGGAAGCAGCGCAAAAAATTCAGAGAATATTTTTACCGAAATGGCACGATAGTTGAGTTTGGCTATAGGGGAATTCCATACAGAATTGTTTTCAAAGAGGTAAAAGTTTATATACAGGCCTATGCCGCATACTGTCTTCTTGCAGTGAAGAAACAGTTATCTGTAGTGCCAAAGGTTTTATTGATTGATATTGGCGGTTTCACAGTTGATTATATGGTCCTTAGATTTGGCCGTCTGGAAATGGAATATGTCGACTCGCTGGAGAATGGAGTAATTCATTTATATAACAGTATAAAAGCATCTATCCGGCAAAAATATAGCATTCTTTTAGAAGAAGAGGACATTGATAATATTATCTTGGAAAGGGGAACTGGCTATAAACAGGAATTGAAAGAGCGGGTTCGTGAAGTGGCAATTGGTTATGTGACGGAACTGCTTGGCAGGTTTCGTGAACTGGGTATTGATTTTAATACGACGCAGACAGTGTTTCTGGGTGGCGGTTCAATATTGACTGCTGAATTTATTAAAATTGTATGGAAACGATTTGGTGGCGAATACTGCATTATCAATAATACAAAGGCAAATGCAAAAGGATACCGATTACAATATCTGGCAGAAAAGAAGGAGGAGCGGAAATGAGTAAGAAAAATGAATTCCGATTTAATCTCCGATTCGACGAAACCGATGAAGACCATCGAAAAGTCTGTCAGTTTCTGAATGACTGTTGTGGAAGCCGAAAAAAAGCACGTTATATTGTAAAAGCGGTATTGTCCTACTGGAAATTGGAAAATAAATCTGTAGAGGTGATGAAAAAAAAGCAATCCATTTTGGAACTGCCAAAGGAGCAGGTGCTTCCATTGGCAGAAGAAGATGAGAAAGATACAGAACAGCATTTTGTGGATTTAGATGGCAATTATGAAGCGGATGATGCGGAGGTTTCCTTAATGTTGAAGAATTATAGAATGTTCGATCATCCAGAAGAGTAAAAAAGAGGTGTAGATAGGATGAAATTTAAAGCATTAGGTTGCATTTGCATTATTGAAATTGCTGGAACTATCGGGGCTGTTATGAAAAATCCTGCTGCTGCAGGTATTTGCTTAACAGGAACGTGTTTCCTAACCGGATATACAGCTTATTTGGAAATGAGAAGAATGCAGATAAAAATTTGCCCGGAGTGTAAATGTGAAATTCAGAAGTCTTATAGAATCTGTCCGGAATGCGGGCATTTATTTCAAACTGGTATTTCAAATGAAAAGTTGACGGATTTCATTGAAAAGGAAAAAGAAGCGGAAATGACATCTGCCCAGATTGATAAGGACTTTGAAAAAATTGAGACAATTTCTATAGAAGATGCAATTACATACGAAGAGGAATTAAATGACATATTTCAGAGAAAGAATATATAAAACTTGTTACAAGATGTAATCTTTCAAATTGTACATACAAAACTAAAAGATAGTGCATATATGTAAAAATATGCATAATTATCATATGCAAATATTGTGAAAAATACATGAAAATATAGAAGCATTGTGAAATTGCTACCATTTTGAATCGTATAATATTATATAAGAAATATTATGCGATTCTTGGTATATAAAAAATTTAAATAATTTTCTGATTTATGAATTTAGCGGATTATAGGAAGGAGACATCACTATAAAAAAATGCAAATATACAAAAGCTTGCCAGAAGCTCGTAAATTACCGGAGAAATCTTTTATGGATTTATCCTGCTGGAGCCGATAATTGTAAAATTGATTTGGAAAGAGCTCCTCCGATTATTTAATATAATCTATTAAACCATAGGAGCTATAATGCCAGATAAAACAGAAAGAGAACTAAAGAGGAAATTCGGAGCGTATTTAAAAGTTGCAATACTGAATGCCAGAAAAGAATACTTGATAGAGCAGAATAAAATCATAAAAACAGAGATTTCTTTGGATGAATTCGAATTCATCAAAGATGAGAACGCAGAACATATGCTGGAGAATGTTGCCTGTATAGACTATAAAATTAAAGATGGAGAAGCTCTTCATGCAAGAGATGTGTTAAACAGCATTGATGATCCAACACTGTATTCTGCTATTTCTGCTTTAAATACACTTCAAATCGAAGTATTAGTGCTACGCTGTATCGGAAAGAAAACTTTTCGCGAAATCGGAGAACTGACTGGAATCAGTGATTTACATGCAAAAGATATTTATTTCAATACACTTGCGAAACTACGTAAAAATATAGGAGAAAAATAGATATGGGATTTAGGGAACTTCTTAACAGAGCAAAAATGATGGATGAAACTGCAATGATTCAGATTATAGAACTATATAATCCACTATTATATAAATATGCCAATATGAATAGCAAGTTTGATTCGGATTTGTATGAGGAGTTTATATACCGTTTGATCGTTTGTGTTGTGAAGTTCCCATATTGATATAATACGATGCAATAATACAATATATTGTATATACAGTTGACAAAGTTACTATATATGGATATTATAAATGTGTAATTGTTTTGTTCCTGGATTCAGGAACAGATATTTTGTCCAGGCTTATTGCCTGGAGACAAGTTTTTAGCAAGATTATGCACAAAAAATAAGCATAGAAAGACATTGATTTATTTGAAAAATGAATGTCTGTTCTGTGCTTTTTTTGTATACAAAAAGGAGGTGGACAATTTGATAAAACATCAGGAAGGAGGAAAACGAATGAAATTTAAGCCTACGGTGATGCTTCATGGATCTGTGCTTAAGCCATTGAAAGAAGGCCAGAAAGCTCATTACTGTCAGAATGGTTTATGGCACTCTACAAGTAAAGTTATGCGTGTCCTGGAACAAACGAATGAGCATGTAAAATTTGAGACTGAAGCAGTTTGTTACTGTATTAATTTCTATGGCGATAGTGCCGGCATAGTAACACTGGCTGCATAGGGGAATGCTATGGGTATTTTATTAATACCCATAGCTTAATGGAAGTGAATAAATATGTATGCAATACATCTGGAGAATGTTTGTGGAATACCATCAACGCCAAGAACGGGTAGGTTAATTGAAATTTATCTAAAATGCTGTTTAAAATAAAAATAGCCCGGTAGTTATACAGGGCTTATTCTGTCTCTATACCTTCAAAAAATGCATCGAAGGAACAATTGTATATCTTTTTTAATCCCAATAGAACACTAATCTTAACATTGAGTTCTCCATTTTCATATTTTGCGTAAGTGGTTCGACCAATGTCACAGCCATTTCGTTGGAGCATAGCACATAACTTTTCTTGGGAGATTCCGTAATTGTGGCGGAGCTTCTGAAGATTTGGACCGATGCTGATATCACATCTTAGTTTTTGTTCCATAAAGCCATTCTCCTTTTTTTGACCAGTATAGGTATCAATCGTGTTGTTTCTATTTTATGAAAAAAGTAAAAATTATATTGTCCGTTATACTGGTCAAAACGGCAAAATAATGATATAGTTATAAAAACATGTAAGAGAGATTCAGTTAATTAACATTAGCTGTGCACGGAGAGGAACATGGTATTAAAAGTATTTTACAGGGAAGAAAATGAAGCGGAATTGAAAGAAATATTAGAAGAAAAGCATATAGATAAAAACGGAATGCCTTTAGATAGGTCTTGTGATCTATTAATGAAAAAAACAGACTTAGAGCGTTCTCAGTACAAAATGGTAAAAAGTGAAGCCTGCTATGATTTCTTGCTGGGAACCCTTTATCCGAGAGCAGCTGAAATCGCAAAAATTCAGGGTGGAGATCTGACACTTACATTAGAGGAAGAGAAACATACTGGGAAACTGGAATATAGTGGTAATTTTTTGATCAGCACATGTGGTGATACACTTCTTACGGATTTTCTAATTTCTGCAATGACAATGGCAGATCAGTATACATTCGAGGGAAAGGATTCTCTTGTGCATTTGGAGTTTTTTTTCGAATCATGTAATCTGACGAAGATGAAGGATTATTCTAAAGAGATTGAAACGCTAAGACAAAAAATCTGCCAACTAAACCAGGATTAACAGCTTGCTATCAGAATGAGTTAATAATGCGACTATTATGAAATTGACATATGATTTTGTAATGTATAGAATAATACCATAAAGTTCTGTGCATGCGGAACCTGGTGCATGAGAGAGCCAGGAACTTTATGAAAGTATGAAAAGACAGCCATTAGAAAAGTGGTTGTCTTTTTTTCGCCCGGATTGCACAGAAGGACCTTGTAAGAAGCAGATCTTCCGGAGCTTAGTTGAAGGGAGGAAGTCTATGGAAAAACAGAAAGTAAAAGATGAAATTGCTGCACGTTTTAGTAAGAAAAATTGGCTTGTGAAAGCGCTTCCAATTGCATACTGCGCTATAGGTGTACTTCTTATGACCGTAGTACCCGTGTATGCGGATGACATTTTTGCAACTGCGAAAAATGCAATGCAGACGGTTTATACAGACGTAGCTGGCATTGCAACTGTGGCAGCTGTGGTTTGTGCGGCAGTATGCCTTTTTCTAATGAATTTTAGCAAATCGGGACGAACTGTGGATGAATCCAGATCCTGGTTAAAAAGGATTGTTATCTGTTGGGCGGCACTTATGACATTGGGTGCGATTGTAACGTATCTGGAAAAGATTATTCCACAGAGCATGTTTACGGGATGATCTGAAGAAAAGAAAAAGCCGGAGCTCTCCCGGCATAAAAGGAGGGTATCTATAATAGATATGAATGAAACATGAGCTGGCTGCTGGATCTTTTGGTAGATGCAGTCAAAGAAATGGTATCTCAGTTTATCATTGATATGATGGGACTGATTACGGATGTATTTACAGATTTACTATCCTGTAACCTCTCCCTGTTTGAAGAACTGTTTTCCGTGGTAGGAAGCCTGTACCAAAACGTGATTGTTCCTATGGGAATTGCGCTGTTGCTTATGATTCTAATCTGGCAGCTGTTTAAATCCATGTTCGGGAAGGTTGGAATAAATGCAGAAGAACCAATCGAGTTAATTGGACGTTCTTCCATCTGCTTGTTCTTTGTGGTTGCCTCAAAGCCTGTTATTAATTACATATTGAAAATTGCGGGAACCCCATATCAATGGGTGATTGGAACTGACATCAAGGTGCAAAGTTTTTCGGAGTATGTAACTGCCTTAGAGGGGATTACAGCACCGCTTGGGCTTGGAACAATCAGCATAGCAATCTTAATGCTCATTATGCAGTTTGTAGTTGCGTGGAATTATTTTAAAATGCTGTTTGTAATTGCGGAACGGTATGTCCTTCTGGGCGTGTTTTCTTATACAGCACCATTGGCATTTGCAACAGGTGGTTCAAAGTCCACTAATAATATTCTTGCATCCTGGGCGAAAATGTTTGGAGGCCAGGTAGTTCTGATTATCTTAAATGCCTGGTGCCTAAAAATGTTTTTGTCTGGTTATGGAAACATGATGGCAAGCAGCTATGGGTTCACGAAGTTTTTTGTAGCAACTTTGTGTCTGGTGGGCTTTTGCAAAATTACATTCAAACTGGATTCTTATATGGCGGCGTTAGGCGTGAATCTTGGACGGCCTTCCCCAGGCACGGGAGCACTCGGAGCAGCCATGGCGGCACAGCGAATTTTTTCACAGGCAGGAAGGGCATTTTCTGGAACAGATGGAAGCGGAAATGGTACTGGAAGCTCTACGAATATGGGAAACTTAGGTAGCGCAAATGGCTTTACCGAACCTACGGGGCCTATCCCTATGAATCCCTCTGGAGGAAGTGAAGTGGATATTGAATCTTTGTTTCAAAGTGGTGATTTTGATACGGAATATCCAGAAAAGCATGAAACTGCGGCTGGAGATACCAAGAGTATGAATGCTTCAAATACCGCTTCAGCAAATGTACTTGATGAGCTGGGAATTCGTGCAAATGGAACGGAGACTTCTGGTACATCTTATGCTTCTGGGACAATTGAAAATGAGGCAACATCTTCGAGTGAAATTGAGCCTGTGATGGAATCCGATGATTTTGTAGAATCAGAAGGGACTGTAATGGATCTGAATGCGGGAAGTTTACCGGAATACCAGAAAGCTTCAGGAACAGAGGCGGTTTCTTCAGAAGGTGTTACTACAAACGAAACTATGGAAGATGGATTCTCTGAAGCACTATCAAGTGGAAGTAGTCTGGGTGAAATGGAGAATCCAGGAGAACCTAATTTCCCGGATGGAAAAACCACAGCCCGGAGTGATCCTATGTCTTTTGGAGAGCAACCATTTGAAGGAGCATCTGCATTTAACAGTGATAATGGCATTATGGCAGAACTGGGTGAATATCCGGCTTCGGAGACAGGCATGGGGCCTTCGGATTATGCAATGGAAACGGATTTTGGAGGTGGCATTGGTAACAAGAGCCAGGAGGCGGACAGAAATACATCTTCAGAAGAAAAAGGTGAACTATCTTATTCTGCCAGTGGTTTTGAATCGGATGTATCTGGTAGCTTAAATGACAGGTATTCAGGTTCAGATGAAAATGTTGCAGGTGAAAACGGAGCTTCTTTTGATTCCAGTGCGGATTTGGGAATCCTGGACGCTGTGTCTGGAAATGAGAGTGTTCATACAAATCCAGAAATGGATGTAAATGGCGCGAATAGTTTTTCGGAAGAGGCAGGAAAAGTTTCTGGTAACATGTCGGATGTTCCCCAAATGGAAACGCCTATATATTCGAATTCTGGTATTTCTGGGAATATAGAAAGTGAGAACCAGCTTACAAACATGGGAGAGCCTTTTGCACAGGAAGCAGAAGCCGGTGGCTTCGCGAATTACTCTACAACTGGAAATTCTGAGATAGACAGTTTTACTGGAGTAAATGATTCTGAAGATAGTTTTGTTCAGGAACCGGACGAATATCTGGAACAGGATAATCTGGATCCAATCGAAGAGGCAAATGACAGCTTTACACTTTCAGAGGAAATAAATGGTATGGAAGAAATCCAGACGGAGGATGCACAAATGCCTATGAATATGGAACTGCTACGCAATCCTCATAGAATTCGGGAAATTCCGAAATCAAGAAGTAAGTTAAGAGAACAGAAACAGGGTGCCAGAGATACTGGAAAGTGGGAGATTTAAGCCTATGGATGAGGAGAGAAAAGAGAATTCCCTGCTTGATGGGGAGTGTGAAATGATTGCTCATTCGGCACAGGCTGCTTATGCGGTATCGGCTGCTGTAAAAGCTGGGGGAACTGCTGCTGGTGCGGCAGCCGGGACTGCCATGGCAGGACCGCTTGGAACATTAGTAGGAACCTTGGCTGGCAGCAAAACAGTTTGGAAGGTGTTTGGTGCTATATTTCTATTTCTTTTTTTGTGGATGTTTATTATTGCAAACATGATTGGAATTATATTTCATTATCTGGGTTTTGCCAACGCGGATTCCTATGCAAATGAGGCACAGTCCAACCAGCTTGCAAATATCAGAAGCAGAGCGGAGCAAATTCTGCAAAACGCAGACTATCAGAATGAGATATTGCAGATCATAGGACAGCAGAGGGATTTACATTTGCAGGAAATCCAGGCAGACCAGATGGAAAAATATGCTGATGCTACATTGGTTGTGGTGGATGAGTTTGAGACAAAACTAAAAAGAAGCTTATCCTATTATCTGTCTGTTATGCTCATGGATAAATGCGACAACAGCACCATATCTTCTTTCCTTGGATATTCAAATGTCCTGGGACTTGATATGGACACTAATCTTTCCAGCCCTTATGATGCCTATTTTCAGGAAGCTGCCAGGATCTATAATGTACCTGTGGCGCTGCTTCTTGCAATCTGTAAAACGGAGTCTGATTTCAGTCCGAATGTGGTATCAGGTGCTGGGGCAATAGGCTTAATGCAGCTTATGCCGGAAACGGCGGCTTCCCTTGGAGTATCCAATCCTTATGATCCGTACCAGAATATTATGGGCGGAGCCAAATTCATCAGCCAGCTGGTAGAGCAATTTAAAGGCTATTCCAATGGCTTAGAGCTTGCAGTCGCTGGATATAATGCAGGACCTTATGCAGTTATCAAATATGGTTATCAAGTACCGCCATATTCCGAAACCCAGGCCTATGTCAAGAAAGTGTTAGGGCTTGTCGAGATTCACGATAGTACATCCAGTACTTCCACAGAAACAAAAACAGATCAGGAGTCCCTGGAGAAGTCATATCAGGTGTTAAAGGAGGCTGTCGCACAAAATGTGGACAGCTTTTTTTCGTGGACTGTAACAGCTGAACGGGACGGCCAAATGGAACAGAAAGTCTACTGTCTGGAAGTGAATGGAAGCCGGGCAGAGACAGATGAACAGACTTATCGGCAGGTTCTGGAGCAGGGAGGCAATGCCTGGGAAGAAAAGCGGACGGTAACGACAAAGGTTGTAGAATACACTCTGGCATTGATCTTGAACACACAGCTGCCAGGCAGCAGCGGCTATCAATATAAATATGTGACAAATGAAAGCACATTCAATTTTGTATTAAAGCTGTTGGAATACCTGCAAGGCGGTGTAGAAGCTGTCAAAAATGCCCTTTTCAATGTCTTTCACTGGACGGACTTTCTGACTGGCGGAACCAGTGGTGGTGATACCTATATCGGCAATATTGACGCGACCGGGGATATTATCATCTATGATACGGTGGGAAAAGGTGTCAAAAAGGTTGTTTATTATAACCAGGGAGAAGATCCCTGGGCAACTATGTCTTATGGTCCTAGTACAATAAAAGCATCTGGCTGTGGTCCGACTTCTCTTGCTATCGTAATATCAACATTTACAGGACAAACCGTAACACCGGAAATGACCTGTGCATACTCCATTGCTAATGGTGAGTATGTATATGGCTTAGGAACCGCTCATTCCTTCCCTATGAATGCCGCTCACCACTGGGGACTTAACTGTGAAAGAGTGGGAAAAGACCGAATGGGAGATGTTGTAAATGCCTTGAAAGACGGAAAAATAGTGGTGGAAATTTGTGAGGCCTACACGATCACGGGCAGTGGAAGCGGGCATTTTATTGTTCTGACTGGTGTTACCAAAGATGGCTATATCACCATTGCCGATTGTGCCAGCAGGGAACGTACTGGAAAAGTGTACAGTGTGGAAACGATTGCTTCTTACGGCCGTGACCTGGCAGATGGAGCCTTTTGGATCATTTGGAAATGAGAGGGTTGAGTATGGACGGACACTTGAAATATGGATTGCTTATGGGACTATATTCTTCTGCATTACTGGCAATGCCAATTACGGTACTTGCAAACACTGACACGCAGAATGCTACAGATCTTCCACAGATTGTATCCTGGGATGACGGACATGGATATCTGGAAAGTGGAGAAATGCTTCGGAATGGCTGGGGCTATGATACCGTCAATCCAGCTGGAAAATATGTGCTCTTTGATGAAGAGGGCGCTATCCTTAGACGCTCGGAATCCATGGAAGCAGAGTTGGAGGATAATTATACAGGTACCGAACAGGTTCCGGCAGTCATTGCATTTCGGGCACGGGTTTTTGACGGATTTGCAGGTACGATAGAGGTTGTTTTAGAAGAACAAAATGGAGTAACCCAAACTGTATTCCTAAATGCGGACAACTTCTATGAGTGGAATCTGTCCACTGGAAGTGGAACTTATCGGATTCTGTCTGTAAGTGCAACAGAAGGAGATCTGTCTTTTGTAACAGAGTTTTCGAATATGTATCAGAATCTTCCAGAAGAAGGTCTCCTGGTGCAAAAGATTACAGTAACAGAAGTCGTTTTAGATAATATCCATGCAGCAGGGGAAGAATCTCAGGTTGCAGAGAAAAATGAAAATCCTATTGATGAAATGAATGTGCTTCAGGAGAAAGGACAGGAAGAGGAGACAGAGGGAATTTTAGAAAATCAAGCACAGGAGGTGAATATCGTGGATGCAGTAAAACAGAAGAATCCATTTATACTGCTCGGTATAGGGGTGGTTCTAATTGCCGCAATCGGTGGCCTGATATGGTCTAAAAAGAGATAACAGGAAAGGAGTTTCACAAAAATGGCACAAAATGACCATTCAGAGGTATATATCATTCCACCTAATTTTGTAAAAGAGGGAACCTTGTTCTCTGGAAGGGCAGAAGCCCGAAACGTAGTAGAAGCGGCATTTTTGGCACTCGTTGGAATCCGCTTTTTAGTATTCTTAAATCTTGGAATAAAAGGGAAGATTTATGTCGGGATCATCCTGATTCTGCCGCTTGTGATATTGGCGGTGATCGGTGTCCAGGGCGAAAGTCTTTCCTCTTTTCTTATCCAGCTGTTTTCATATCTTGTAAAACGGCGTGTGTTGACAGAGCCAAGCAGTCAGTACCGTTTAAAGAGAAACCGCCGTATCCGGAAGCAGCAGAAAAAACGCTGTAGACGGGAACGCAAAAAGAGAAAAAAGGAGGGTGGCAGAGATCGGAAGCGAAATCGAAGAGCTGAAGAGGAAACTGAAGGAGGCAAAAGAAGCCGAGAAACTAGAAAAAAAGGATAAACGGCAGCAGGAACGTGAGAAAAAGAAATCTGCCAGTCTTCAGAAGCGTCAGGATGTGCAGGAAGAAAAGCTTCGGAAAAAAGAAGACAGACTACAGGCACAAAAAGAAAGAAGGGAAGCTGCGGTCCGGTTCCATGAACAGGAAGCAGAAGAACGCAGTCTTCGGAAAAATCTGGCGGTGCAGGCTGGCGAAAAAGTTGGAAAAGAAAAACAGCCTATTCCAGTCAATGATACAGAACCAGTAGAAGCAAAAGGCAGGGAAGAGAACAGCAGTGACCTGGATATCCTTCCGGTAACCTGGGCGTCTTCCTATTTGCCAGTCAGCCAGATCAGAAATGGTGTGATCAAAACAAAAGATGAGAGTTACATTAAGATCATAGAGATTTTACCCATCAATTTCCTATTACGTTCTGCATCTGAAAAAAGAAACATTATATATTCTTTTGCGTCCTATTTGAAAATTGCACCGCCTAATTTACAGTTCAAGATTTTATCCAAAAAGGCGGATATCAAGGATTACATAGAGAAGATACGAAGAGAAGCAGAACAGGAAACAGATGAACGGTGTCGGACTTTACAGGAAGATTATGCAAAGCTCCTGACACAACTGGGAACCAGGGAAGCCATTACACGGCGTTTCTTTCTCATTTTTGAATATCCATTAAGCGGAACCAAATCCGTAAATGAAAGAGATATGTTTTTATACTTGCAATCGGCGGTACAGACAGCGAAAAAATACCTTGCTATGTGCGGAAACGTAGTTCTGGAGCATAAAAATGAAACCCGGTTTTGTGTGGAAGTGTTTTACCAGCTCTTAAACCGGGATACCAGCTTGAAGGCAACGCTTGATGAGCGTATTGAAAAAGTCCGAAAACATTATATCTTGGAAAATGGGAAAGAAAGTGTGGCAGAAATTCCAGTAACAGAGCTGATCGCACCAAATTCATTAAATTTTAAAAGTTATAAATATGTGATTGTGGATGGCGTGTATCATGCCTACCTCTACATCCCATCTGGCAGATACCGTTCCAGGGTGCCTGCTGGATGGCTTTCTCTTCTTATCAATGCTGGTGAAGGGATTGATATAGATGTTTTTTTCTTTCGCCAGGATAAAAATAAAAGTATGGAGCGGATTGGGCGGCGGATTCGTTTGAACCGCTCCAAAATAAAAGATACCTTTGATTCCAACAGTGATTTTGACAGCTTAAGTGAATCCATTCAGGCAGGTTATTACTTGAAACGTGGACTCTCTGGAAGTGAAGAATTTTACTATATGAGTACGCTGGTAACTGTAACAGGACACAGTGCGAGGGCGGTAGAATGGCGCTCAAAAGAGATGATAAAGCTGTTAAATTCGCAGGATATTGGGGTATCCAGGTGTCTGTTTGGGGAAGAGCAGGGATTTTTGTCCTCTCTTCCCCTGTTATGTCTGGATAAAAGAATTTATGAAAGGTCAAAACGAAATGTATTAACATCAGGAGCTGCAGCCTGCTATCCTTTTACCGCCTATGAGATGTCGGATAAAGACGGTATTCTGATGGGGGTAAATAAGGCAAACAGTTCTCTTGTCCTGGTAGATATATTTAATACAGCTGTTTATAAGAATGCCAATATGGTTATATTTGGCACCTCTGGATCCGGGAAAACCTTTACCATGCAGCTTATGGCACTCCGCATGCGTCGGAAAAATATCCAGGTATTTATCATTGCCCCGGATAAAGGGCATGAATTTGCCAGAGCCTGCAATAATATTGGAGGAACGTTTATTCAGATTTCGCCAGCCTCCTCCAACTGTATCAATGTTATGGAGATCAGGCAGTCAGATAAAGTAACCAGCGAGCTGTTGGATGGATATGTTTCGGAAAGATCGGAACTTGCCGTGAAGATTCAAAGCCTGCATATCTTTTTCAGTCTTCTGGTGCCAGATATGACGCATGAGGAAAAGCAGCTCCTGGATGAAGCTATGGTAATCTGTTATCAGGAAAAAGGAATTACCCATGATAACCAGAGCCTGTTTGATCCGATAAAACCGGGCTGTTATAGAAAAATGCCAATCCTGGGTGATTTACATGAAGTTCTTCTTCGAAAAGAAGAGTGTAAGCGGCTTGCGAATATCTTAAAACGTCTGGTAAACGGTTCTGCAGCCAGCTTTAACCAGCAGACCAATGTGGATCTGAATAATAAATATGTGGTGCTGGATATTTCTGAATTATCGGGAGATCTGTTGATTGGGATGTTTGTGACTCTGGACTATGTATGGTCACGGACGAAAGAGGACCGAACCAGGGAAAAAGCAATCTTTATTGATGAAGCCTGGAAGCTGTTGTCATCTAATGAACTTGCAGCTGACTACATCCAGGAAATCTATAAAACCATTCGTGCTTATGGCGGGGCGGCAATCAGTGCATCGCAGGATCTTGTAGATTATTATGAGTTAAATGGAGGTAAGATCGGAAGAGGTATTTTAAGCAACGCCAAGACCAAAATCATTTTAAACCTAGAGGTGGCAGAGGCAGAACTGATACAAAAGGAACTGGACTTATCAGAAGCAGAAGTTAATTCCATTGTTCACTTTGAGAGAGGTTGTGGATTAATTTCAACAAATAGTAATAACCTGGTTGTAGAGTTTAAAGCAAGTCAGTTAGAAAAAGATTTGATCACAACAGACAGGAAAGATTTGCAGAAATTAAAAGACCGGGTTCAAAAATATGGAGACTTTGCTTATGGAAACACGGAATAACGTACAAAAGATGTTTTAAAGACGTATTGAATGCAGCATATATGACGCATTCGCATTTGAAAGTGTGATAAATGTCATTAATGACGTATAAAAAGACACTAACAAGACGTATTAGTATGAAAATGGTGAATGTTGTTATAAATGACGCAAAGAAAACGTCCTTTATGCGTCATAGATAAAAGTGATAAAATTTCGGGAGGTATTGAAAAAATGGAAAATAAACAAAGACCTGTCATTGCTGAAACCAGAGAGCTTGTGCAGAAATATCATGTTTTGGAAAAGGCACAGATTTATGATTATTTTGCGTTAGATGGCAGAGATCATTTTGTGGGAAAAGCATTTAAGGCGTTGGAAAAAGAGAGGCAGGTTTTTATTCATCCTGAACTGGAAGTGGTGGCAGCAAGTGAGGAAACAATTGCTGACAAGGATCTGGGAACTATGAATGCAGTCTGGGTACTGCTTGATGTTAGGAAAAAAAAACAGGTGGAGGAACATTTTCCTGCTTCAAAGGAAGAGTATCCAGTGAGGATTGTTTTTTATGGTGAGGGAGAAATCTTTGATATTTTGTACATTTCAGAGGCGGAAGTTACAGTGGTAAACAATCTGTTTTCTAGGAAAGTGATTGACAGCTGCGGTCACATTATTGTAGTCGAAAATCCTGATTATATATCAGCGATTCACATAGCGAATGTGATTGGGTATTGTGTGGTGAAAGAAGGTGGGGAAGTCGAGTATTACCGATATAGTCAATGCGGATCAGAAGAATAGCACTGAGCCGTTTGGAAAAATTAAAGGTCAGCTGGATGAGACACAGGCTTTAAGCTGGCGGATGGAGCAGTATATGGCAGAGTCTCGGAATGTTCTTACTTCATGTATCCGTTTAAAATCGGAACTACAATATGATTATTTCACGGAACTGGTGTTAGAAGCTGCAAAAACAGCTGAAAAATTAACAGATAAGCTTCGAAGGCTTACCTTAGAAGTGACAGTTAATCCAGTCCAATACGAAAACTACAAGGCGGAGCTTGTGACCATCCATGGAATTGAGGTGGAATTTTCTGAGGGAATCGTAAAGGTAGCATTACCGCTCCTGATGCCCCATAGAAAAGATTTTTATACGGATTTTTTATATAAACCGCTCCATACGGCACTTCAGAACTGGTGTATGAAGCAGGTGAAAAATGGCATGGAACTACCATCATATGAAGAGTGCCTTGTATGTTTTGTGCATGTGTATAATAAAAAATTGCCTTTAGCGGGACGGGTGCGGGATCATGACAACATTGAAGAGAAGCATGTTCTGGATATCATTTCCAGCTTTTATCTGAAATCGGATAGCGGCCTTTTTGTAGATACCTTTCATATGACCAGGCTGGGTACGGAAGACGGGACTTTTTTATTTGTGATGGAGTCAAGCCGATTTCCAGGTTGGATCCGTGAAAACAGCCAGTCTTTGGATATCGAAAAAGAAGCACTTTAAGAGTAGGAAAATTCGATATATAGAATAGGCATTCAAGCGCCTAAAAAACAAGGTATTTTGGGATATGGGAATCCGGAAAAGATACCCAAGTATTCAACATATAGGGTACAGATTCTTATTGAGTTTGAGTGGGAGGTGGAAATGAAAAAGGAGGATGTGTTGTTAAGACTGATTGCGATTTCAGGGGAATTGCCAGCAGGCCTGGTTGGAGAGATTGTAGGATCAGAAACCTATGCAGCAGCTCTTATTACCAGGTTAAAAAAGGAGCATTATATTTCTGTGAGAAATGCAGGAGGATTTAAGGGATATGTGTTGAGGAGTAAAGGGAAAAGGTATCTTCTGGAGAAGTATGAAGATGACCTTTTCTTTTTTCTTTCCGGATCTGCACAGACCAACCATGTGAAAAGTGAACCGGAGAAGAGGCTGCGGCTTCATCGGATGAGCGAGGTATGGGTCTTTTTTATGAAGATGGGTATTGAGATTTTTCAAAGCCAGAAACCGGATCTGGGAAATGGGTTTGAAAAAAGTGGGAAAAAAGCAGTGTACTATGGCAGTCTGGAATACAAAGAAAGTACAGATGCAATTAAAGGCTCCAGAGCATGCGGCGTGCTGCTTACCGGGGAAACAGCTTATGTCGTTTATAACACCATGGCGAAAAGAATGAAGTGGGCCAAGAAAATGGAAACTGCAATGCGAACCTGGACGGAACGCATGCTGTTAATTGGTGGAGGACTACGACAGGCTGATTCGCTTATCTTGGGAGACAACATGGAATTTCTTCTTGTACTATTAAACAGTGATGGCGGTGTTCGAAAAAATCTATATCAGGTAGATGATGTGTACGTGCGCTATTATTATGTTCCGCGGATAGATAACGCAGAGGTTCAGATGGAGCTTTTACTAACTTCCTGGAAACGAGAGAAGCTAAAAAAATTGCTGACAACATTGGTGAAGTACCCAAGGCGCAAACAATACGCCTTAAGTGAGGGCTTTGATAAAGACATGCAGCCAATTTATTTCTGCCATGAATTGGATATGCGCCATTTATGCCGTGTTAAGCAGGAAATTGGCTGGAAACAGCAAGGGACAATCATCTGTATGGATTATCAGGCAAATATACTTAAAGAGTATTTTGGAGAGGAGGTGAGGGTTCGTGAGCTGAATACAGATAAAATAATGGAATTTCTGGCTAAGGGCAAATAGACGCAGCCTATAGCCTAGTCAGGGAGGTGCATTATGTGCAATCCATTTGATACAGGAAGTCCGACGGTAGACCGGATGTGTCGCCTGCAGTTTACTGGGAATGTGATCCCGTCCACCTGGTATCATACGATCAAAAAAGAAACCGCAAAACCCAACTTGAATGCGATTATCATATTGGCAGACATTGTGTACTGGTACAGACCCGTGGAAATCCGGGATGAGGCAACCGGGCAGTTGTGCGGCTTTAAAAAGAAATTCCAGGCGGACATTTTGCAGAGAAACTATCAGCAGTTAGCGGATCAGTTTGGAATAACCAAGCGTGATGCAGTAAATGCTGTAGTAGAATTGGAAAAGCTGGGAGTGGTAACAAGGGTATTCCGGACCGTCAGCATTAAAGGGCAGCTTTACTCCAATGTGATGTTCCTGGATCTGGATGTAGACGTATTGATTCAGTTAACCTATCCGGAAACATTGGAAAATGCAGCCGTAGGGATATCAGATACCCCCTATCACTTATTTGGGGGACAGCCCCCACCGAAAAAAGTGACAGGGGTCACTAAAATAAGTGAGAGGGTATCCCCGAAACAAGTGACAGCTGTCTCCGATATGGGGGAGACATATACAAAGAATACATACAGAGATTACAACATAGATTTTTCTATTCCTTCGTATCGGGAGGTGGCAGAACAGGTAAAGGAGCAGATTGAGTATGATAACCTGATATTGGATCATCCCCATGACAGCAGGGTTGAAGAAATTTTGGGATTGATTGTGGATGTAATGACTTCAACTGCAGCTGTAATCCGAGTGAACCGGGAGGAAAAACCAGTGAATGTGGTAAAAGCACAATTTCTAAAGCTAAAAAAGGAACATATTGACTTTGTATTGTTCAGCATGGATTCAAATACCACAAAGGCCAGAAATATCCGGGCAGTGCTTCTTACAGTTCTGTATAATTCCGTGAATACCATGTGTAGTTACTACGACAATCTGGTCCAATACCATATGACTGAGGAACTGAGAGGTGAAGAGAGGAAAAAGGATGTTTAAAAAATTTGATAAAAGAAAATTACTGGCAGTTATCTGTGGAGGTGTATTATTAGCAGGATATCTGGGAGGATTTTTAAAAATCCTCCTGGACGATGCAAATGTTGATCTAAATCCCATTCACTGCATGGCGGCAGGATGGACCAGTACCAAAGGCAGGATGTGGATATTATTTTCCATTCTAATTCTCTTATTTCTGATGGCTCTTGTGATTTATCGGGGACGGGTGAATCCACTTCAGGATGAACGCGGCTTTGAATTATCTACCCAGGGTACTTATGGAACTGCGGGATTTATGAGAGATAAGGAACTGGCGGAAATTCTGAGGGCAGATAAAACAATGGATGGTATAAATGGAATCATATTTGGCAGGGAGATTGGAACTGGAAATGTATTGAGCCTTCCGGTGGATTCCAGGCTGAACCGGAATATAGCAGTCTGCGGTTCCCAGGGATCCATGAAATCCAGGGCTTTTGCAAGAGTAATGGCGTTACAGTGCGTGCGCCGCGGTGAGAGTATGTTTATTACAGATCCAAAATCGGAACTATATGAGGATTTATGTGCCTATTTAAAAGAAAACGGGTATGTGGTGAAGCAGTTTAACCTGATTCAGCTGATACACTCTGATGCCTGGAACTGTCTGGCGGAAATTGATGAGGGAGAGCTGATCGACGTATTCTGTGATGTGGTTATCCGAAATACTACAGATAAATTTGATCATTTTTACGACAATGTGGAAATGGATTTATTAAAAGCTCTTTGCCTATACGTATACGAGGAATATCCGCCAGAGAAGAGGACATTTGCAGAAGCCTATATGCTTTTGCTGAATAAAAGTGTAGATATGCTGGATTCCATTTTTGAAAGGCTGCCAACCAATCATCCGGCCAAAGGACCTTACCAGCTGTTTGCAAAAGCAGAAAAAGTAAAGGGAAATGCGGTACTTGGGCTTGGTACCAGGCTGCAGATTTTACAGAATAAACTGGTACAGCAGATTACCAGTCATACAGACATCGACCTCACCCTTCCGGGAAAACAAAAATGTGCGTATTTTTGTATTACGTCGGATCAGGACTCTACCTTTGATATGCTGGCAACCTTGTTCACTTCATTTTTGATCATAAAACTGGTTCGCCTTGCAGACCGGACAGAAGATCGTGTGCTGCCGGTTCCAGTCAGTTTTATACTCGATGAATTTCCAAACATCGGTGTCGTTCCGGATTTTAAAAAGAAGCTGGCAACAGCCAGATCCAGACGGATTGGAATGAGCATTTTATTTCAGAATATTCCCCAGCTTCAGAATCGTTACCCAGACAATCAGTGGGAAGAGATTCTTGGAGGATGCGATTTCTCAATATTCCTTGGGTGTAATGATATGACAACTGCGACTTACTACAGTGACCGGACTGGAGAGATTACGGTATCGGTGGCTTCTGTCCGGAAAAACTTTTATACCATCCGGGCAACGGATTATGTACCGGAATATTCAGAGTCAAAATCCCTTGGAAAAAGACAGCTTCTTCTTCCTGACGAGGTGCTTCGTTATCCCCTAAATCAGGGAATCCTGATTATCCGCGGGCATAATGTATTAAAATTCCAGAAGATGGACTATACCGAGCATGAAGATGCAAAGAATCTCCGGCTGGAAAAAGTAGTGGAACACATACCGGACTGGCACAAAGAATGGGAAAAGGAAAAAGCACAGGAACAGCCTTTTTCATATATGGAGCAGGATGATGAGGTATCTATTTCATTTCCACCTAAATCCAGTATGGATGAAGCGTGTGAAGAACCGCTCGCAGTAGATGCAAAGCCCAAAAGAAAACCAGGCAAAAAAACGGAATCGAAGTTGGGTGTAACAAGAGTAGAAGATTTGTTCGCTAGGAAGGAGGTGGAAGTAGATGACAATTGACCTGTCACAGATCAAAGAGAATTCCATGGTACGGTATGGCTTTAAAATCCTTCTCATGCGGGAATTTGATATCCACATAAACGAGACAGATGTTGGCAGACTCATAGCAGCGGCTGACTGCATTGAAATATATGATTCTATAGAAGAATTCCTGGATAGGAGCGGATGGAAAAAGGATAATCCGGAGTTATGTGCAGAAGCATATCTTTTGGATAATCGGATTTGCCGAAATATTCAAGGAAAGGTGTGGTATTTTTCTAGACTCCGATATGAAAAAAAATGTTTAGAAATTTGAAAATGAAATTTTAAAGAGTATATAAGTTGATGTATATGAAAGCGAAAATATGCATCAACTTATTTTTATGTTATAATTAGGAAATAAAACAGAGGAAATGCTATGTATGATAAATTTTTATTAGCAATTCAGGAGTCAATAATGTATAAGGACTCAGCTTTGTGTAGGTTAAGTCCTGAAATAATGAGAGAATTTAAAGAGCAGTATGAAACGCCTGGACTACAAGAGAAATTGAACGGTCTACAAGATGGCTTGTATAGCTTGAGTCCGAAGACGATAAAGGAAATTAAAGAACGATATGAATCGTTTGACCTACGAGAAGAACAATTGGAGGGAATCATTAATTCTGAAGCGGCTGCTGCGTTTGACAGAAAAGAGGGATACATTTTAACTGTATTTATGTATCTTTTTCTAATGCATAAAAATTTAGAAGCTACTGATTTTTACGATACTCCAAGACTACAAGAATTGTTTGGATACATTAGTGGAGTAAATACTTGTGTTTCTTCTTTATTAATGGATTATGACTTTGATACATATGGAAATCTTAATTTTGAAGATTTTTATATGCCTCACGTACGTCTTTTGAAATATGTTGATTCTATTAATAGAACACAAACTTTTATAAGGAAAGCAAAGATTAAAGGAATAAAATCCGAAAATCTGATTAAGGATTATGATCTGAAATTTTTAGGAACATCATATGCATTTATGGAAATACAGGCGATATTACTGCTTATGGAAATAGGAACTCCCTATTCCCAGATAATACATAAAATTGCCAGACAGATGCTCATTGTATTTAAAGATTTATTAGTGAATGCAAGAATTGAGAAGATTATGATAGATCCAGCAATTGCTGCGAAGGCAAAACGTAGTGGCTTTAAAAAGACTACTGGGATTAAAATCTTTTTTGCTCTGGAAAATATGGATAATTATTGCTTGAGAATTGATTTTCCACATAAAGGTGAAGAATATTTTCATTATAATTTACATGAACCCGGTAGGACAACCGCACTTCCATTAAAACCATTTGAATATCGTGCTTTAGTAAAAAAGTATGGTCTGTTGCCAGAGCTTTTTTTTGAATTTGAAGGAAAGTTTTGGTTCCGAAATAATTTTATAAAAAAACTGCAGTCAAAATATGGTGATGAAAAGCATAGGGAACTTAGAGCAGATTTAGAAAAATTATTTCATGAAAAAGCTCATTATCAAATGTTTAATGGAAGTATAGAACGAAGTGAAATGGAATGTTTTATCGTAGAATTTGGAACTGCATTATTACATATGAATTTTGGTGAGTTCTTGTATGAGGATACAGGACAGAATGATATTGACGAAGAAATGCGAAAAATGAAATTGCAAGAAATAGTATTTGATATAATGATGCAATATTATAATATAAAAGTGATTGAAGAGTTAGATGATTGTGAATTTAAAGAAGAGACGGAAAAGCTGAAATCCAGATTTGTAGAAATATTATTTAAAAGTTTTACGAACGCTCCGAAGGAAATTGGTTCAAAAGAGGAATGCTTTAAGATGGAATTGGAGGATTTACTAGGACTTGTATCCGTATATTGTTTATATTCTTAACTATAAAAGTTGAAAATTTGATTTATTAAGAGATTTTCTGACCAAATATTGGGAAAAGGAGGGGAAAGACATGTTTGAACAATATGTAAGTGAAGAGACAATTTTAAAAGAAATCATGTATTATATAGATACCGATTTCTATAATTATGCTGTCATGATTGATGGTGCATGGGGAAGTGGAAAAACATATTTCGTGAAGCATGTATTATTGAAGAAAATTGAATCTAACGAGAAGAGAGTACTGTATGTATCTTTGTATGGCATTTCAAATATCCAGGAGCTAGGGAAAAAGCTATATTTAGATTTTCTGTTTAAGGATAAAAGTAAACTTGTGACAGAACATTCAGAACTGGTTGAAAATGTAATTGGAACAATGATTGATATTGGGGCTCCCTTTATGGGAAAACTGGGCGATATTGATATAAAAGAAAAGAAAATTAAAAACATAGTTCAAAATACTGTTAAACATATTTGTCCTATGAAAAATTGTGTTCTGATATTTGATGATCTGGAAAGATGCGATTGTTCCATACAGGATATTCTCGGATATATTAATGGATTTGTTGAACAGGCTGAAATGAAAGTCATTATAATTGCCAATCAAGAAGAACTCAGAAAAAAGGTAGATGCACAGACTCTAGCAATGCAGATTCGTGCAGTTATTGGGAGGGATGAAACACTTGATTTTGCAGAGCCCAGAAACAGACAGCTTACAGAATATCTTAAATCAATGAAAAAAGGTCTGCCTGAAGATGAAAAAATTAAAAAGCTTTCATTAAACGAGGCAAAAGATCGTGTAACTAGATTGTTTTGTATGGAATCAGAATATGAGCGTATTCGAGAAAAAATAATTGGTACTGTATTTCACTATAATCCTGATATCAAAAAAGTTATGAGCAATTTAATTCAAAAAAACTTTACATATAATACAAATAGTAGAAGACAGCTTGAAAAAAATATTAATTATTTGGCTGAAAGTATGGAAGAAGAGAAACATATTAATTTTCGTACCTTCCAATTTTTCTTGCAAAAAATGGATGGATTGTTCCAGGAACTGAATGTTGAGAAATATGAAAATGTAGATTTCATTTACAAAATAATTATTCTGTCATGTTGGGAAAGTTGTATTTTATTTAAAGCAGGAAAACTAAAAACTGATTTGAAAGATGAATATTATAAAGATGGTGGAAAAATCCGGATTCGGTTCATAGAAGATTATATAAAGTATAGCTGGTTAGATGTTGAAAAAGGAAAGAGAGTTTTAAAGAAGTTTGATGTGGAGGAAAGTAGAGTATATTTATTATTAAATGATCCTATTAATTTGTTACAAAAAGATTGGTATAAGGCAGATAATGACGAGTTTATCCTTGATAATATGGGGGCTGTAATAGAAAAAGCTCGAGATGGAGAATACGATATTGGTTCTTTTGATCGAATTATACAGATATTTTTGCAAATTCACGCTGCAGGTTTTGATATTAAATATGTAGATCAATTAATTCAAGCAATGTGTGAAGGAATTAAAGAGAAAAGAGCAACTGGAAATTTGGATTGTATAGGTACAATGTCTTGGGAAGGAAAGAAAATTGAACTATTATACAATAACTGTATTCAAAAAATTAAAGACGTATATGAAAAATCCATGGAGAAGAAATCAGAAGATGATTTGAATATTTTTTTGGAAGAGGAGGATTGGGCACAAAAAATATATGAGTACTGTTATGCTGCAAAACATCCTCAAAAACAGGAGGATTATTCGAAAAAATTATCTCCATTTCTTAAGGCATTAGATGTGAAGATACTTATTGAAAAGCTTAGAAATTCGAATGGAGAAAATTTGCAAAAATTTGCTTCTGTTCTTCGTTTAGTATATCCACTAGAATATAATTCAAATGCTTTTTTTGAAGATAACGAAGAAAGAAAAAAATTATGTCTTGCAATGAAATATTGCAAAGAAAATGAAACACAGTTGATTAGAAAATTTCAGTATCAGATAATTGAAGAACACCTTTTGAAATTTACAGATTTTGAAGAAGGTACAAAAGAATAGCAGTATTAATAAAGCGGCAATTTTGTGAATGAATAATTGGTTCACAATATATTTTTCGAGGAATACAAAAATGGGAAGATTGAGATGTTTTTCAGTTGATATTATTTTACGGTATAACAGTAGAGACTTGAATGGTAACGAAGAAGATTCCTCCGAATTTATAATGGGGGTAAAAGAGAACATTTTTTGGAAGAAAACTTATACCATAAATGAGTCATTGGAAGATTATCCAGGAAATAGCATAATAGCTCAAGAGGAAATGCAATTCTGTTTAAGCTGTGGCTGGCAGAATGAAGAGAGAACATTACCGGAAAATTATTTTTCTTTAAGGGTAGAAAATATTGTAGCGCATGAAGAAAAGGAAGCCTGGGGAAAAATTGAAAATAGTTTATTGGATATATGCAGAACGCTTAGTCTTCAGTTGAATATACATAATTGCAATAAACAAAGTTTTCAGCCAAGGGTGCAATGGGAGAATGATAGTATAAATTGGAGCGCTAAACCGTATGAACCATATGAAAACTTACTGGATAAGTTAAGTGAGCCTGTGGAATACGTAGATCAGAATGGAATGAAACATATTTGCATTCAGGTTCAATCTAAAATAGGAATGAAAGTAAGCACGTCCTGTATACTATATGGATATTTGAAAAAGAATGAGTTCTTATCTCTATTGAATTTGGAAATAGATGAAAAAATGAAATTTCTTATTGAGGAATATTTTATTGCACTTGGTTCCGAGAATATGACCAGCAAATTTTTCCATTTATTTGCTATTATTGAATTCATAGAAAAAGAATATGCTGGATTGGCTGGTGCTAATAAATTGCTCTCTGCTGAGAATGTGAATGAAATGCTACAGGAAATTAAAGGAAAACTTGATTCTGAGGCTGATAAATCCAAACAAATTTTGAGTACACTAAAGGGAAATTTGAACAGAATGACGGATATTGGACGTGCACAAAAACTAGCAAATATATTGAATAGGATGAAAATATGTAATCTTCAGGAGTGCGGTAATGAATTAGCAATCAATAAAGGAAGTATGCAAAAGTTAATTGATTTGAGAAATCACTATTTTCATGGTGATTCTGGAAAAGAAAATGAAAAACTTTTAAAAATAGATATTGCAGTGGCAGAATTGATGGAAATATGCCTCCGGGTGATCCAATACAAAATTTCGGATATTCAGATGCAAAATGAAATAAATGAGTAACTAAGATTTAGAGATGTATAGTTAATATTGAAGGAACATAGAGGAAAGACAAGTATGATTAATATTAATAACAAACCATGGAGTAAATTAAGATCTACTGATATTCAAAAATTTTTATCTGGAACTGAAGATGAAAACTTTTTCTTTGAATTTAAAGCTGATGAGGAAACTCCGGCAAAATTAGTAAAAGAAATATCTGCATTTGCAAATACATATGCATTGAGAAGTGCCTATGATATTATCGTTACAAAAGATGGTGATAAAGAAAAATTCATGGTTATCCTTAATACGTTGACAAATCTCTATGAAGCATCAAAGCCGGAAATCTTTGAGAAAAACTGGAGCAACGAGAAGTTTGCACCGCTTGTCTATTTGCATGGCCTTTTCTACCACACTATCGATGATGAAAAAGTAGCTCGTGCCAGACAGAAAATGAATCAAATTCTAGATGGCAGTGTTACCGCAAGTCAAGATTTCGTTAATTATGTGCGCAAGGAACCTGCACAGCACATGATTAAAGGCACAAAGGCAATTGATCTTTATAAAGTTGATGTTGAACAATTGAGGAAAGAGATAAAGGTTGCTACGTATAAGGCGATTGAGATTAATGACTTGAAGGAATACATCGCGCAAGCTCTTGAGCAGATGCTTAATAGAAACTGTACCAGAACTAAATTTTCAGAGCGTTTCAAACGTATTATTGATTCCTATAATGCAGGTGGCACTGAAAATGAGGATTATTATGAGCAACTTGTTAAGCTCCTTGAAGAACTTCGTCAGGAAGACAATCGAGCCAATACCGAAGGTCTAACTGAAGAAGAACTGGAAATTTACGATTTGCTGATTGCCGGAAAAAAATTAACACAGGCTGAAGAGCAAAAAGTAAAACTCTCTGCGAAAAATCTCTATAAAAAATTGATAGATAATCGCAGTAGCCTTCTTGTTGTCGATTGGTACAAAGATGAACAGCCTCGTGCAAAGCTGAAATATGAGGTTGAATTATCATTAAATGATGATTTGCCGGAAAGCTATGATAAAGCAATATTCGATTCCAAGGTATCTCTGCTCATGAACCACTTTGTGGACATGGCGGTTCAAGGATATGGTTGGATTGGTGCTGCATAAGGAGGTGTTTCAGTAAGTGAAAGCAAAAAAATGGCTTACCATTATTACACTGTGTGTGTCGATTTTTTCTCTCAGCGTAGCATGTATAATTGGAAAAGACAGTAATTGTATTTCTTATGATGTTTCAATGGCATTGCTTGGAAGTGCTGTGCTTGGATTTATAATGTCGCTTACAGAATATTATGTAGAGAAGCGAAAGGCAATGGAAGAGTTTTGGTTACAGTCAAACAAGATTTTGAAAGAATTACGTAAAATCAAATATCTAGAACTCGATGCACCAGTAGAATTAATTAAGGATGCATTATTAGAAGAACAAGCAAATGATTGGAATGCAAAATTCCCATTACTTATAGATGATTCTGGTATTACGCATAAAGCAAAAAGCACTTTGATTTCGTGGTTTGAAGAGAATATACAAATGTCATTCAATGAGAATTCGGACATTGAGGCTGAACTAGAGAAATACTATAGCGCTTCCTTAAAAACCTATAAAGATACATTTTTAAGGTGCATGAGGTCTTATCAAGATGCTTCTTCAATTGATTTAGGATTGATCGATAATGCATATGGAAATCTAGATTTTATAATATCAAATCATTCAATTCGAGAATATGCTTACAATGATATCTTTGATAAAATGAGAAAGTTTGTTTATCAATTCAGAGAAGAGGCATATCACTTTAATTTGCTAAATGATGGGAAAGGAAATTTTGCTGTATGCGCATCCAAGGTTGTAGATTTGAATAAGTTATTCTTTGCAACTAAAGATGTGGAAGCTCATGGCTATGTCAATACATTAGTATATCAAACAGCATTTGATGAGATAGAATCCGAATTGGAAAAGTTCAGATGTCAAATATATAAGGCAAAGTATGTTCCTGTTAAAGCCAGTCCAATCTCAGGAATGATGCGATATTTTGGAGAGGATTCCGAAACGAAAGGTACAGATGAATAATAAAATGACCACACTGGAGTAAGTCTATACTCTAGTGTGATCATTCTTATTTTTGAGTTCCGTTGGAAGGCTTTGCTTAGAAATTAATCTTTGTTTTCGTTTACCTTATTTCAACAAAAATGCAACCTGTATGAAATTGCAGACGAATTGTCTATGATATAAAATAATAATTGTGAAAAAGTGATTTGCATAATTGTAAGTCACTTTTTTAATTTTTCAAAATCCTATTGACACAGAAAAAATCAAATTGCTACATTGGAGCTGCAACAGGAAACGATTTCAAAAACGGAGGGTTTGCAATGAGAAAAGCAAAAAAATGTAACATAGGGAAGCAGAAATTAACAATGGTTTGGCTGGCACTGGTGGTTTTATTCCTTGGGAGCTTTATAAGACCAGTGGGTGTCCAGGCTGCAAAAATGAAACTGAACAAATCGGCGGTCACCATCAATCGGGGAGCTTCCACGTCGCTGAAGGTATCAGGAAGCAAAAAGAAAGTAAAATGGAGTTCTTCTAAAAAATCCGTTGCATCCGTTTCTGCTACCGGGAAAGTATCTGGAAAAAAAGCCGGAACGGCATACATTTATGCCAAAGTTGGAAAACGAACCTTAAAATGTAAGGTGACAGTGAAAGAGCCGGATAAATCCAAACGCATTAATCTGGCAAAAAAAGAAGCAAAGAAAATTGTAAAAAAATTTGTAACTGCGGATATGAATACAAAGGAGCGGGCTTTTGTATTATTCCGGTATCTGACCGAGCACTGTTCCTGGCAGTTAAATCAGTCTTCAGAGGCATACAAGAAAAACTATGGCAATGAAGCCTATGCAGCTCTGGTTATGAAAAAGGCTGCCTGCTCCGGATATGCAAAAGCCTATATAATGCTTTGTGAAGCTGCGAACGTTCCGGTACGGCATGTAAATGCTAACAGCTGGACACACCAGTGGAATGAAGTAAAAGTAAAAGGAAAGTGGATCAAGGTTGATGCATATGGTGGAACCTTTGCAGATACCACCGGAATTCGAAAATCCTTAAGAACTTCATCGGAGGATCAGGAACAGTTAGTATTTCATTTTACGATTGAGAGATAATTTCAGAATGAAAATAGAGAAGCTGGGGCAGAAATGGAATATGCCAGTAATAGATGTTGACAAATATAGCATAATAAAATTATAATATGTATATAATATTACTATGAAAGCGAGAGGTGATCTTATGAACATTCGTCCATCAGCTGCTATTAGACAAAATTATAATGAGATTGCAGATCTTTGCCGTAAATCTTCAGAGCCTGTTTTTCTGACAAAAAATGGAGAAGGTGATCTTGTGGTGATGGATATTGAATCCTTTAACCGACGGGAGAAAATGTTGAAATTAAGAGAAGAACTGCTTGCTGTTGAAGAGGATCGTCTGGCAGGAAGAACAGGATGCAGTCTTGATGAATTGGAAAGTTATCTTGATAATATAATAGAAGAGGGCTGAAAATGTCAGAAAGAAGAAAATATAAAGTTATCATATCCGACCGGGCCAAGCAAATGCTTGGAGTACATATTCGTTTTCTGGCACAGGTAGATAAGGATGCCGCAAGAAATAAGAAAAAAGAATTAATGGAAGCAATGCGTTCCTTAACGTACAGTCCAAAGCGTTTTCCCTTTTTTGATGAGCCGTATATTCCATGCAATAAGTATCACAAAATGTTTATAAAAAACTGGTATTTGATCTTGTATCAGATTGAGGATGATACAGTTTATGTGGATTACATTTTAGACTGTAGAAAAGAGTATAATTGGATCATCCGTTGAACCAGCAGTTGTACTTATTTGCAACCAAAATGCGACACTATTGCAACATCTCTAATATTGACTTCGGATTCTCTTTATAATAGAATGGTATTCGTAAAAAGAAGGCACGAAAAAGCAGTTTGTTTTATGCAGACTGTTTTTTTTGTGCCTTCTTGTCGTATAAATAATAGGAGGGCAACACATGGCGAACACAAAAAAAGCAATTGAAGAAGTAACGGAAAAAGAAATTCCACGCGCAGCCTATGAAGGTGTCTTAACAATTGACGTTGATGCGCAGGTGGAGAGTGCACAGGAACAGGAGGATACCAGATGGCACCAGCTTTTAAATGCACACCGTACCAGAAAGGTACTCACAGGTCAGCTTGGTGGTATTGAGAAGCTGGAGAGCGGCTGGATGGTAGCAGTCACATATTATAATGGCTTTCGTATCATTATTCCAATGAATGAAATGATGATTAACTTAAGCGGAGACGGGCGGGAAAATGCAGACACTTTAAACCGCCAGGTGCGGATTGCAAACAACATGCTTGGCTGTGACATTGATTTCATTATCAAGGATCTGGATACCAAAAGCCGGAGCGTAGTAGCCTCCCGAAAAGATGCCATGCTGAAAAAGCGTCAGACCTTCTATATTGGAGAAGAGGGGGAGAAGCCGCTTCTGTACCCTGGAAGAATTGCAGAAGCCCGGGTGATCGCAGTGGCGCCAAAGGCAGTACGTCTGGAAGTGTTCGGTGTGGAGGTATCTGTCAGGGCGCGTGATATGGCCTGGGAGTGGATGCTGGATGCCAGCGAAAAATTTCAGGTTGGAGATCTTATCCAGGTCATGGTCAATAAAGTAGAGGGACAAGAACCGGAACATCTCAGCGTGGAAGTGGATGCAAAAACGCCGACTGCTAATCTCAACAAAGATAATCTTCGGAAATGCCACAGGCAGGGCAAGTACACAGGTGTGATTACAGAAGTTTATAAGGGGACTTATTTTATGCGTCTTGATATCGGGGTAAATGCAGTAGCACATTCCTGTAACATGCCAACCCTTCCCGGTAAGGGAGACAAAATCGGCATTGTGGTGACCAGAATTAACGACAATTATGAGGTTGCGGAAGGGATTATTACAAGACTGATTAAAAGATATAAATAAAAAGACAGAACGAATAAAAATCCTATTGACACAGAAAATGCGATTTTTTTACAATCGGGACAAACAGGAAAGGAGACGAATGAAATGGCAAAAATGAAGAAAAAACAGCAGAATGAAAAACTGTATTGTCCCTACTGCGGAAGGCTGGCAGTGCTGCGACCAGCAGAGTATGTTTATGGTAAGCGCAACTTAAATCCGGATAATTACTTATACGTTTGCAGTGGCTATCCGTTCTGTGATTCCTATATTGGAGTACATAAAAAGAGCATGCGCCCTATGGGAACCCTGGCAAATGGAGATCTTCGCCATAAGAGGATTGAGGCACACAGGGCTTTAAATAAGGTAGTACAGACAGGGATTATGACGAAGCATGGCGTTTACATCTGGCTTCAGAACCGCCTATGCCTGCGGGAAAAGGATATGCATATAGGGATGTTCTCAGAATACCGTTGTGAGGAAACCATCCGGGAATGTAATGCGCTTATGGAACCTTATACAAAAACGAATCGGATTTCTCCGCGGGAGAAGAAAACGATGGCAGCATGAGAAATGGAAAAAATATCCTGCGTATGCAGGCGGATGAGGAAGACGTTTATCATCTGATGGATTTAAAGGAACTGTATTTTGTTCTGATCGGGCTTGGCTCCTTTATAGAGGGGATTGCAGTATATTTTTTATTGTTTAAAATCAGATGCTGGGATCTTATATACCTGTGCGTGGTGCTTTTCCTTGGGATTTTTCTTCTTCTAAGGCAGTCAAATAAAATCAGTAAAAGAATCATGGAAGCAGAAGTCTGTTACATGGAGCTGGATGAATTCAGTCTGGCAGTCTGTCAGCCGGAAAAAAACGGGCATTATGAATGCTGCCGGATCTTTTATGAAGAGATTGATAAAATTGTAGAAGGTAGCCACAGGGGAATCCCGGAATTTTACATTGTATTGGGCGAAAATAAAAACCGGGAAAGTTTTTTTCTTCTGGACGAGGAAGAACAGGACCGGACGATCTTTCTTGTCCGTTCGTTTGGATTTAACCGTCAGAGGTTTACGGAGTTTTACCGGAAGCTTCGCTGGAATGTTCCTGGGAAAACCCGGATCATTGGGACAAAGAACCAGGAGGTATGGAATCTTCGAAAACCAAATATCGAAGTCTGCATTGTAGCAGGAATGATTGCCTGTTATGTGATTCCAAAACTCCTGGAAATTATGAAGTTACACTAGGAGGAACGGGATTATGAAATGGTATACAGCCATTGGAATCAAAACGGAAGATGATGAGGGCAGGCTTTTGGTAAAGATTGGCGGACAGGAAAAGGTGCTCACAGAGATAGAAGCCATGCTCTGGGCGGCTCTTACCTGGAGTGTTTGTGCGGAGAACAGAATTTATTCCCAGATGTACCGGGTACTATGTATTACATTTGGAGAAGAGAAGGCAACTGATTGGGCGGATGAAGAGGATTTTTTGTTTTGCTTAAGGCGCCTGAAAAAACGCGGTCTGGTAGCAGAGTGTGATGGCGCGAGTAAGGAGGAAGCTTTGTGGTTCCTTCTTAGTAAATCTGTGGTATCACCTGCCAGGAATTCGCTTTTTGAACGGTTAGGCACATTTGCAGATGACCTGGCACTTGGAAAAGGACTGAAAATCGCACTGCGGGCTTTTAAAAGCCCTGTGCTCACCTATGAAGAGCGAATGGTTCTACAGCAGATTGCAGGTAATGGCTATGTCCCTTATCATCTGGCAGAGTTAACCAGACAGGCGGGTGCCGTTCCCCTGTCTGTGGAAGAACGAAAAAATGTTCAGAACCAGGCCCTGCAGAAATTCATGCAGATCCTGGTTTTCCTGTTTAAGAAGAAACAGTTTGTAATCAGCTGCATCAAAGAAGGAGGTCTCCTTGAAGAAAAAGAAGAAATGGAAAACGTGGCTGTCTGAACAGTTCAGAAAATGCAGAGAAAATTATGCCAGGATACCGGATTTTTTTAAAAAGAGGATTGTGAATACCTTGCTTTTATCTTTTCTCCTATTATATGGTGGTTGTGCGCTTGGCCTGACACAAAAATCAGCCGGATTTGTGGGCTGGACCGTCTATTTAACAGTCTGCGGGATCGGGTATGCGCTTTATATTTATTATCTGGCAGTCACAAAGTCCTATGAGGTGGTGGAAGGAACCGTGACAGAGATCCATGTGGAACTTCTCTTTGATGGTTTTAAGAGAGTTCTGGTGCAAGGGGATGATGGGCTTACAACAGAGTTACTGTTAAATAAAGAGACAACTGTCATGCATGGAAAGACATACCGTTTTTATTTTAACCAGAGTGACCATGCGCGGTCCGGTATTCACAGGCTGGATGCCGCTTTTGATTTTGGGAATTTTTTTGGCGTGGAGGAGGTAAAAGAGTAATCCAGGGCGGGGAGCATCAGGCATGGTTCGAGTCCATGCCGCCCTGTTTCCATACAGCTGTATGGAAAATATGAAAAAAGGAGAGATTTTATTTATGTCGGAAACAAAATGTGGAACCGTGAAATGGTTCAGCGCAAAAAAAGGTTACGGATTTGTAACCGGGGAGGATGGGGAAGATTACTTTGCCCATTTCTCCCAGATTAAAATGGAAGGTTTTAAAAGGCTTTCCGGCAAGCAGCCTGTACAGTTTGAAGTCGGTGCCGATGAAAATGGCAGGGAAATTGCCGTGAATATTGTCCCTCTTACAACAGGGGAAGAAGCGTAAGAGCTAACAAATTTTGAAACACAAAATATATAAAAAATGTGTTTGACAGCCACTATATCTTGTGGTAACCTTTAAATGAAATCATATTTTATCAGCCATTACATGGTTGATCTTTCATTTGGATCCGGACATTCCGGATGTTTATCTTTTGGGCAGTTCGCCTTAAAACCAGCAAATACTTTGGAACATTGGAAGACGCGAAGAGAAAGGTTTTCTTTTGGTGTCTTTTTTTGTTAAAAAAATGAAAAGGAGGAGCCAGAATGAGAAAAATCAAAGAGACTGTACTGGTCAAAATGAAAAAAAGAAGTGCCAAATAACCCAAAAAGAAAAGGAGAAGATTTATGCAGGAAGTAAACTGGGATGATGTAAATTTATTAGAACTTGGAGTGCTGCTTGACATGGCAAAGGATGGATATTTTTTCCAGATTGCGGATGGACGCATCAGATCCATTGTAGTAAAGCTCATTTCCTGAACTCAAAGGAGGGGCTATGTACTATAAGGATGATTTTAACGTGACATTTAAAGAGGAATCTGCTTTTTACAGATATCTGGATGATGTTGAGAAAAGGGCTGAATGGTTCCGTGCACAGAGTAAGGATCTGAAGGTAGAAGCAGTAACAAAAGATAGTATCTGTTCCCCGATTGGAAATATCAATCTGGAATATTTAAAAGAAGATACCCTGAAAAATTCCGGGCTGATGATAAAAACCCCGGATCGCAGCTGCTATCTTGGAATATCTGCAGTCAAAAGCTTAAAAGGCAGAGCCCGGATTGATGGAAAGGCTCTTGCAGAACTGGACAAGGAAACCCTTGCCTATATTTTGAATGAATGCCTGAAAGTTTCTAAGGGAAAATCCCTACTCCGCTTTTGTGAAGGCAAGGTGCGGGCAGTTTTATCTGGTGATGAAAAGGATTATTCAATTATGTCCATGCCGGAGGTCTACACAATTGCAGGAGCTTATATCTATAGTGATTTTGAAACAGCTGCCTTTAAGTCCGGATGTGCAGACCACAATCTGGTAAATGCAACATGGGAGTTAAGGGACCAGCGGCTGAACGAATCTTATCAGGAATTATTAGGACGTTATGGGAAAACTTTTAATGGGGAACTGTCTGCGTCAGTCAGGATCAGCACATCTGATGTAGGAAGCTCCGGTGCCAATATATTTTATACGGTGTCTGCCAATGACCAGTACATTATATTAGGTGAAACCCTGAAAGTGCGCCATAAAAACTGCAAGGGAACCGAAGATTTCAACCAAAATATGGCATCCATTTTTGAATATTATAAGGCAGCCGTACAGGAGGTTTTGCAGCTTTGTGATATCTGGGTGAATCATCCTGCAAATGCCATGATCGGTGTCATGAAGCAGGCAGGCTTTTCCAAAAAGCTGATTGCAGAAACGGTAGAACGCTACCGCGCATCAGCTGGAGAGCAACCTTGCAGTGCTTATGAAATTTATTGTGGAATCTGTGATGTTATTTCAATCGCAAGACAGCAGGAAACCAATGAACGGGGACTGCTTCTTCTGGAAGAAAAAGTGGCAGCCTGTGTAAACAGGCGCTGGCATGAACTTGACATTCCAGGTGAAATTAAATATTAGGAAAAACAGACGAAGGCAGGAAATCCTGTCTTTTTTGTATGCAGGAGGAAATTATGCAGTATCCGGATTGGCTTATGAAAGCAAAAGAATCTAAGAAACTACTCCAGTGGATACAGGATCCGGTGCACAGCTTCAAAATGTTTCACGGTCGGCTATTACTAAAATGCCAGGAAGAGGACTGCATAGTGTTTTATGCAGTTGATTCCAAGGAAAAGGATTGTTTACAGCTTAAGGAACCAAAACTTTGTGGTGTACTTTATCTGCCGGATTATTTTTTGTATGAAGTGGACACTGCTTTTTATGAAGCAGTCGGGATACCTGCCGATTTTATTTTTCCAACCAGGGAAAATCTTAAAAAAGAAGTGGAAAGCAGGGTCACCCATCTGGTGAAAAATCTGATTGATACAAAATGGGACAAGCTCCTGTTAAAGTACCAAAACCAGAGGGACAGCCTTTTTCCTAATATAAACCGGACACAGGTGCAGGAAACTTCCAAAAGATACCTGAAGGCCAAAATAAAGCCGGAGGAGCTGTTTTACAGTCCAAAGTTTTCCTTTGCAAAGATGCAGGTGGAGTACACGGATGTAATGTTTCTTTACTGCCTGAACCACCACGAGAAGGCTGTACAAATGATTGCAGATAAATGGCTGAAGGAATCTCTTTGGGAGATTTCCCAGAAAAGAATCTACCTTGGATGTGTCCGCGAAGAAATGGAAGAGCTGCAAAAAAAGGCAGCATGAAGGAGGAAATGGATTTATGAGTAAATTTGAGTATTTGAATCTGACTCAGAAGATGATCAAAATAAGAAAGATGGTGCCAAAGTTGATACGGAAACGGTACAGCGAAGAAGTACCTTATGATTTTGTGCGGCTGGATGATATTTATGAATACCTTACCCCGGCGCTAACGAAATATGGCGTGGATTTTGAGGTACTTACCGAAAAGCCCACCCAGGTGGATTCTTCCGGAAACCAGGTATATCTGATACCATTTGGCAATTTATGGCGGTATGAAGCAGATTTGAAGCTCTGCTGGGTAAATGCAGATCGTCCAAATGAAAAAAGTTACAGTGACATTCATGTGGTCGGAACCAATGAGGTTCCGGACAAAGCCAAAGGTGCAGCCTGGAGCTATGGACTGAAATATTATCTATTAAATAAGTATAACATCGTCCAGGCAAACACCGAGGATCCGGACATGCGCGGCCCTGCTCCGGATGGCGACAAAACAAAAAAAGAAAAAACACAAAACAAAGGAGAAAACACGAAACCAGACTTATCCCCTAAGAAAACGGTTTCTGTTACTAATGCTGTAAAATCAGAGCCCAAAAAGAAGGAAGCCAAAGAAAAACCAGAACATCCCCCGAAATCTGGTTCTGCTGAGGCTTCTGCTGAAGAAATCGGACAGTCTTTAAAACGAAACGAAAAACTTACCTCAAAGACGGTTCGTAATGGCAATGCAGTGAGTGGCAAACAGACTGTTAAGATTTCGGAAGATTCTTTTGATCTTGAAATCAGCCCTGACGAGATCCGTGATTTACAGGATAATGATGATAATTTACCAGGCCAGATGCAGTTTGGCATGGAAGAAAAGAACCCAGAAGAAAAGAACCCAGAAAAAAATTTTCTGGAAGATGACGATTTTAAAAAGAAAGTATCTGCCTTTGAAGAGGGCGCATTTGAAGAAATGACAAACGAAACAGTATGCGAAGAAGAGAAAGTAACAGGAAATCCTGTAACAGGTGCTGAACCAGAAGAGGTTTTTGAAGAGACAGACCAGGAAGAGGAAGAATTTCACCTTGTCAGTGAGGAAGATGAAAATCCATTTGACGACGAGAAGGAAGAGGAGACCGCAGAAGATTTCCCTATGGATTCAGAAGAGGATGATGTGGAAAAAGCGAAAAAAGTAATATGTAATTTTGGATTATTTAGCGGGATGCCCCTTGGTGAAATTTTGTATAAACCAGATGGTCCCAAAACTTTAAGATGGATGGGAAGCGGATATAAAGGAAGCAATAACGAAATGAGGGAGGCTGCGAAGATTATTATGGATTACGAAGATCACAAAAAAATAGCAGCATAAAATGATTGTGGCTCCAGAAATACGGAGCCACATTTTTAGGAGGAATCATGTACGAACATCCATTTACCATAAAAGAAGTGGCGTGGCTGTTATCCATCCGTTGTCTTGATGGCGGCACCGCCCAGGAATTCCCGGTGGAATGTCCATACTGTGGTGACACCAGAGGAAAATGCAGTTTTTGTGTCAGTAAAAATGGAGAAATGAAAAATGTTTTTAACTGTTTCCACTGTGGGGAAAGCGGAAATATGCTTACTCTGTATGCAGACATTATGGGATTTTATGGAGCAGACCGGTGTAAGGAAGCTTATCAGGATATCCGGAAACGGCTGGAACTTAACAGGCAGGTGACAGGAAATGGGTATAAAAAGATGACAGCCAGTTCTGGCATGAAAGAGGTGGTGCCTAAAAAATCACCCGAGTACCTGGATTTTGTGTACCGGGAACTGCTTTCCCTTTTAAAGCTTCAAGAGCGCCATAGACAGGATTTTAAAAGACGCGGTGCAGCTGACATAGAAATAAAGGAACTGGAACAAAAAGGATATAAAAGTATTGAACCGGAAAATTCTGTTTCTATAGCGGAAAAACTGTTGGAAAAAGGCTTAAGGCTGGATGGAATCCCAGGTTTTTTCCGGAACCGGGACGGTATATGGGAAGCAGCTTTTTATGAGGGAAACCAGGGTTATCTGTGTCCCGTATATTCCCTTGATAGAAAAATAGCAGGTTTTCAGATACGTGTTGATAATCCTATAAATCACCGGAAATATATCTGGTTTACAAGCAGTGGATTTTCGGGAGGAACTTCAAGCGGCAGTCCGGCCGGGGTGTCCGGCTATATAAGCCCGGTACAAAGGAGCATCCATGTAACAGAAGGAATTTTAAAGGCTGAGCTTGCCAGCCTGAGAAGCGGATATCCTTATATTGGAATCCCAGGGGTGGGAAACTATAAAAGTCTGTTTCCTGTGCTTGCAGATTTAAAAAGCAGGGGGTTACAGACTGTGTATGAATGTATGGATATGGACAAAATGATGGATCTTACCTGCCGTTGTGACTGTATGGAAAAGTGCATCGTATGTGGGACACCGGAACGTTTGTTGAGAAAACAGGAGTGCCCACAAAAAAGGAGGAAGCGTGATACCATCCGGAAAGGATGCCTTAAACTGTACGACATGTGCGAAAAGCTTGGGTTAAACTGCCAGAGAATCAGCTGGGATACCGATGCGGACGGTTTGTGGCTCGGCAATTACAAGGGCGTGGATGACTGGATTTACAGCAAGCCACCAGAAGAAAAAGAGAGTTTTTATTGATTTAGTCAAATAAAAGGGGATCTGAAATCTGTATTCAGGTCTCTTTTTATCTGGCTAAACAGGCCAGTAGAAAGGAGAAAAAGATGGAAATCAGGGACAGACCATGCCTGGTAAAAACCAGGGACAGACCATTATCTAGGAGAGGAGAAAAACATTGGGTAAATTTAAGGGAAAAAGGTGGCTTGCAGGTGCAATGGCGGTTATGCTGTGCTGCAGCAGCTTCCTTCAGACAGGTGTTTTTACAGTATCCGCTGAAGCGGAGACAGAAGTGGCACAGGAGGCTGTGCAGGAACCGATGGCAGTAGAGAAAACAGAAGAAGAACTGATCGCGGAGACCGTTGCAGATCCTTCTCTTGCTCTTGAAATTAAGCAGGGAACTGCCTTTGATGTAGCGAAAGATTTTACAGGGTTAGGCTTAAAAGATGGTGACAGGGCAGAACTGAAAAAGGCTGCCATGGAGGATGGAACCACATTTGATTCTGGAAGACCAGGGATCTATAAATGTGTTTACCGGATCACACCTAAAGAAGGTGATTCTTATCTGGTTGCAAGAACCATTACCGTAACTGAAAAAGAACCGGAAACCCAGGCTGCTGGAGATTCCGGTTCTGAGGAGTCTGGGGACAGCGAAGATCCTGACCCTCTGCCTGAACAGCCAGCAGTTGCTGTGGAAGTTCCGGCAGAAGAGGAAAAAAAGGATGCAGATCTGGCAGAGATACCAGTAGAAGGTGAAGAAGCAGATGTGTCTGTGGAAACAGAAGTAGATACAGAAGAGAAACCGGAGAACACAACAGAGACAGATATTCAAGAGGATGATGGTTTTGGTTCTGAAATTCTTCCAGAGGAAGAGTTTGACTCTGAACTGGAACGCGCTGAGGAAGAGAACACTGTGGATCCGGAGACCGGACTGACACTCGGTGAAGTGTTAGAACAGGCCCAGGAACAGAATCTGGATCTTATGGAAATGGAAGAAGGGGAAACGGCATCTTTTATTGCTACATATGCTTCTGCCACAACCGATGTCAGTGTAACACGCGGAAGCTGCTATTATTACAGTGACTATGATCTCGGCTCTTACCTGACCTATAAATATACCGTCAGCTTTAACAATGTAACAGCAACTGCCTATTGCATTCAGCCGTCCAAGAGTAGTCCAGGGGATGGTGTATTTAAGATTACCAGACTGGGAGATGGAAAGAAACTTGCCAAGGTCTGCTACTATGGTACAAAGGCATCCGGAGTTAATGGTTTCTTTAAAACAGAGCATCCGGATTTTTCCGCAGGAAAGCAGTTTGTAATTACCCATCTTGCAGTATCATACGCAAGTGGAAGTGACGATGCATTTTCCGGTGCAAATGCAAACGGCCAGGCACTTGCTATGGAATTATATAACTATTGCATGGCTCAACCGGAGATCCCAGATGTAGCCATGGCGTTTTCCAATCCGAATGTGACCGCTTACATAGATGGAAGCGAGCAGCGTACCGAAGAAATCAAGTTCAAGGCAGATACCCTGCAGAACATTACCATGAAGCTTCCGGCCGGTGTGGTATTTTATAACGTGGATACCGGTGAAGCAAGCGAAGGTGGTGCTAAGGTAAAGGTGTATGGTGGAACAACGTTTTATTTATCCGCACCTCTGAATCAGGCCACAGCAGTTGCAGGTTCCTGGAAATCCACTATGAAGGGTTATATTACGAAGGATTTTTCTGCATATAAAGTAACCACTGGTACTGACACCCAGAACCTGGCCCTGGTATTCGGCGAGGGTGTGGACGATGAGAAATACGTGGATTTTTCCGTTACCTGGCTTCAGCAGGCGACCATTGAAATCATAAAAAAAGACAGAGGTTCCAATGCCCTTTTAGCTGGCGCGGTTTATGGCGTGTATGGTGATGAAGCCTGCCAGAACCTGATTATGGAAATGCCTCCGACAGATGAAAACGGTGTTTCTTCTGTTACCATTGATAAAACCCAGGATGTGGTTTATTTAAAAGAAATCACAGGACCCGTCGGCTATCTTGTGGATGCTACTGCCCATGATGTGACCCTTGTCATGGGAAGCAAAGTTACCAAGGAACTGCTGGACGATGAGAAAAAGGCTTCTCTTACCGTTTATAAAGAGGGTGAAGTTTTAACAGGTGCAGATGTAACGGATGAAAAGGTAACCTTCCGTTATGAAACAAGAAGGCAAAAAGGTGCGGTATATAATGTCTACGCAGGAGCGGATATTGTGGCTGCAGATGGCTCTATTATTTATCAGAATGGTGCCCTTGTAAAAGAAGGTCTGACAACCGGAGAAGACGGAAGTGCAACCCTTGATAACTTAAACATAGGAACCTACGTGGTAATCGAGACACAGGCACCTGATAAGCTGGTTTGCACAGGCGAATCCCAAACCGTAACCTTATCAGCTGCCGGTGAAAACGAAGAAGTTTCTTTTAGCACGGTTACCTTTACCAACGACAGACAAAAAGCCTCTGTATCTTTGGTAAAACAGGATGGGGAAACCAGACAGCCGCTTGCAGGTGCTGTTTTTGGAATGTATGCAGGGAATGATATTGTATCTGCAGACGGGAATGTGATCGTCAGAAAAGACACCCTGATTGAAAAGGTAGCTACTGGTACGGATGGAAAAGCAGGTTATACCGCAGACCTTCCGGTTAACAATTCCTACTATATCAAAGAACTTCAGGCACCCCAGATGTACGTGTTAAATACTTCTGATGTTTATTCCTTTGCATTTAATTATGCAGGGGATAAAGAGAAAAAAATAGAATTTACACATACTTTTACAGATGAGCGCGTCCGTGTGAATATCCATCTTACAAAGGAAGACAGTGAGACGGGAAAGAACGCACAGGGAGATGCAACTTTAGAAGGTGCTGTTTATGGCCTATATGCAAGGGAAGCAATTGGTTACCCGGATGGCAGCAGCGGGATCCTTTATCCAAAAGACGCCCAGGTTGCGACACTTACCACCGACAAATCTGGAAATGCAAGTGTATCCGGTCTCTATCCTGGAAAATATTATGTAAAAGAGATTACTCCGCCTGCAGGTTATGTCCTGGATGAAGAAGAGCATGATGTGGAAGGCGGTTATGAAGGTGACCAGGTGAAAGAAATCGATTGTACCATTACAGTTGCCGAGAATGTGAAAAAACAGCCGTTCCAGCTGATTAAGGCTGCAAATAACGGAAAAACAGATGCCGATCTGTTAAAAGGCGCCGGATTTTCCGCTTATCTCGCAAGCAGCTTAAGTACAAAAGAGGATGGTTCCTATGATTTTGCAAATGCCGTTCCCGTAGTGCTGACAGAAGATGGAAAGACCGAGATCTTTACGGACGAAAAAGGCTATGCCTGCACAATCCCTCTTCCATATGGTACTTATGTGGTAAGGGAAACCACAACACCGCATAATTTCAAGCCCGTTGACGATTTCACCGTTGTAATCAGTGAGAATAAGTCAGAACCCCAGGTTTGGAGAGTGTTATTGGACGATGAGTTTTCCGCAAAACTAAAAATCATTAAACAGGATGATGAAACCAAGAAGCCGGTCCTGGTTGCAAACACCGAGTTTAAAATTTATGACCTGGATGAAGGAAAATATGTGGAGCAGACGACCACCTATCCAAGTACCGTTACCCATAAATCTTATTTTACGGATGAAAATGGTTATCTGATCCTGCCAAGTGCTCTTAAATGCGGCAACTACCGGATCGAGGAAGTAATGGCCCCGGACGGCTATACCCAGAATACCAATTATGTAGAAATAAAGGTGGACAGCAACACCGCTTACCAGATGGATTCAACAACTGGAGATGCAATCATTACGGTTGTCTATGAGAACCATCCGGCAAAAGGAAAGCTCATCATCCATAAGTCCGGGGAAACCTTAAAATCGTTCAAAAAAGATTTTACCTACGAGGAAACTTCCCTTTTGGGTGCAGAGTTTGCGGTTTATGCTGCAGAGGATATTTATACCCCAGATCATCAGGTGGATGAAAAGGGAAACCGTACTCTCATTTATCCAAAAGATACCCTGATCCGGAAAGTTACAACGGATGAGAAGGGAGAAGCAGTTTTGGCTGATCTTCCCCTTGGAACGTACCTCGTAAAGGAAACCAAAGCTCCAACTGGTTTTGTACTTAATTCTGAAAGCAAGGAAATTACTTTCCTGTATAAAGACCAGGATACGCCGGTCGTGGAGGAAACCGTGGAATTTTCCAATAAGCGCCAGAAGGTAGATCTTAAAGTAGTGAAAGAGGATGCCGAAAATGGTAAAAAACTGGAAGGTGCCGAATTTGGAATTTATAACAAAAATGACATTTTATCCGGTGATAAGGTGATCGTAAAGGCGGATACCCTGCTTCAGAAGGTCATGAGTGATAAAAACGGACTGGCACAGTTTACCCTTGATCTGCCTCTTGGAAAGTATTATGTCAAAGAACTGCAGGCGCCGGATGGCTATGTTTCCTCGGATGAAATTATGGAATTTGATGCCAGTTATCAAGGACAGGATGTTAAGGTGGTAAAATTATCTGCTACAAAGAAAAACCAGCCAACGACTGTTGAAATCACAAAAGCAGATGTGACTACAGGTGTGGAGCTGGACGGTGCTTCCTTACTTGTCCTGAATAAGAAGGGCGAAGTAGTGGATTCCTGGACATCTGTAAAGGACAAACCACATGTAATAAAAGGCTTAAAAGTTGGAGAGACTTATACTCTTCGGGAGCAGATTGCGCCGTATGGCTATTTACGCACAACAGATATCACCTTTCAGATTTCCGATACCGCAGAGGTTCAGAAGGTAAGGATGGAAGATGATGTTCCCATTGCGCGCCTGCTGGTAAATAAAAAAGGTGAATTCCTGGACGATGTTACCCTGCTTGATAATGCCAAAGGTGTAGTGGAGCATTTCTTCAGTTATGTAACCGGAAGTCTGACAGATGTTTCCTTCAATGTGTACGCCGCCGAGGACATCCGTGCAGCAGATGGTGTGAGCGAAAATTATTATACAAAAGATCAGCTTGTGGGTACCATAACAACCGACGGAACAGGTATCGCAGAGCTTGACAATCTGCCTCTTGGCAAATATTATATTGTCGAAAAAGAAACCTCCTATGGATATGTATTAGACGACGAGCCAAGATACGTGGATCTTACCTATCGTGACCAGGACACTCCGGTTGTAACCTATAGTGCGGACTGGCAGAACCGCCGTCAGAAAGTACAGATAAATGTCTTAAAGAAAGAAAAAGACAGCGACAAGGTTCTTTCCGGCGCTATCTTTGGACTTTTTGCAGCGGAGGACATTACATCTGCAGGCGGTAAAGTACTGATTGAAAAGGATACCATCATTGAGTTGAAGACCACAGATGAAAGCGGCTGGATCCACTTTATTGCGGATCTTCCGATCCGTGCAAAGTATTACCTGAAAGAAATCTATGCACCTGACGGATATGTGCGTGCGACCGAAGCCCAGGAATTTACTTTCGAGTATCAGGGTGATAAAACCACCCAGGCAGTCTATGAATTTACCTTTGAGGATGTGCAGACTTCTGTGGAGCTTTCCAAGGCAGACTTAACAGATGGAAAAGAGCTTCCAGGCGCTTCCTTACAGGTATTAGATTCCACTGGAACTGTTGTGGAAGAGTGGATTTCTACGGAAGAACCCCATATGATCCGTGGCCTGCTGGTAGGCGAAACCTATACCATGGTAGAAACGAAACCGGCAGATGGATATACCACCGCAGAAAGTATTGAGTTTAAGGTGGAAGATACTGCAGAAGTTCAGAAGCACCAGATGTTAGATGATGTCACAAAAGTAGAAATCAGTAAAACCGATGTGACAGATTCCAAGGAAGTTCCAGGTGCGAAGCTGACCATCCTGGACAAAGATGGAAAAGTAGTAGAAAGCTGGGTATCTGATAAAGATCCGCATATGGTGGAGAAACTTCCGGTTGGAACCTATACCCTTCGGGAAGAACAGGCACCGGATGGGTACCTGGTTGCGGAAGAGGTATCTTTTGACGTCAAAGATACTGGGGAAATCCAGAAGGTGGAAATGAAAGATGCCCGTCCTACTGGAAAACTGATTCTTAAGAAAACCGATGCAGAAGATGGCTCCCCTCTTGCCGGAGCAGAGTTTGAGCTTCGGATCAAGAAATCTGGAAAAGTTGTGGCAACCCTTGTCACAGATGAAGAGGGCGTTGCCACAAGCGGAGACATTCCAATCGCGACCTATAAAGATGGAAAGATGAAAAAAGAAATCGAGTATATCCTGGTTGAGACCAAAGCACCGGAAGGTTATGTAAGAAGTGAGAAAGAGGAAAACGTTGTATTTGAGTACAAAGATGATAAGACCAAAGAGATTGAGATCACAAAAGAACTTACCAATGAGCGGATTCCAACTGGCGGTTATGTAAAATCTCCGAAAACAGGAGATGACACCAACATCTGGCTTCCAATCTTTCTTCTTGTTTTATCCGTTGGAGGAATAGCCGGAATCTTCTGGTACACCAAAAAGAAAAACCATGAGGAATAAGAAAACTGGACTGTCACTTCGGTGGCGGTCCTTTTTTCTTGGAAATAATTGGAAATGGAGGGATTTATGAAACAGGTAAAAGAAATGGGGATTGTAGCAGTATGCCTGATGCTGCTGGGTTTTGGAATCTGCATGGGAATTGGAACGTATCTTATGTACCGGGATGGGGAAGAGGAATATAACACTCTTCGGGAATATGTTGCCGTGGAAGAACCAAAAGAAAATGCTGATGGTGAAACACCGGAGGAAAACCAGAAAGAAACCGTTACCGTGGATTTTGAAGCTTTGAAAAAAATAAATCCGGAGATCATTGCCTGGATCCGGATTCCGGACACGAAGATTGATTATCCGGTTGTGCAGGGAGCAGACAATGAATATTATCTGAATCATACCTTTAAAAAGACGGAACATGTAGCTGGAAGCATTTTTCTGGATAAGGACAACAGTCCGGATTTTTCCAACCGAAAGAGCATTCTATATGGTCACAATATGAAAGATGGCAGTATGTTCCAGGGGCTACACAAGTACGAAAATGAGCAATATTTAGAAACACACAATAAAGTGTACCTATATCTGCCGGAAGGACAGACCTTGACCTATTCGGTAATAAGATGCGGATATGTAAATGCAGACAGCGATACTTTCTGGCTGGGAGAGCCAGTTGAAACCAGGCAGCTTTTATTATCCACCTGCGGTTCCGATTCTTCGAAACGCCTGGTTCTTTTCTGTGAGCTGCCAGAGGAAAGCGAAGAGTCAGAGACAAATGGTGAGGGTATAAGTATGGAAGTCTTTTAATACCAGGAAAATAAAATGCCATAAATTACTTTATATCGTTAGGAAAATACGGAAATTATGTTTTAAGACTAAAAATAAATTATTTTAGCAGGTATGCAACTGATACCGAAATTTTACGTGATATATATTGAAAAAAGAATAAAGGAACTTTGAAGGGAGGACTCTAAAAAATTTTACTTACAACTTATAGGGGAAAATTTAAGAAAACGAGGTAAACAGGATGAATGGATTAAAAAAGTGGATGGCAATTATTATGACAAGTGTTACAATTATGGGAAATATGACAGGACAGGGTATTCCTGTAATGGGAGCGGAAAAGGAAGTGCAGGAAGTAATTACCAGTGGAAACATTTATGTAACAGAAACTGGCGCAAAGGAAAGAGTTGTCAGAGTAAATGAAGACGGATCTTTTGTAACAGAACCGGTTGAAGAGATTTCTTCATACGTGACAAATGCGCCCTGTGAACACCCGGCGAGATATTTAGAAGCTGTGGGTAAAAAAACGGATTTTCAAACAGTAGGAACAGCAGGAACCTGTTATAAAGAAAGGCTGATTATTTCTAATAAATGCAATAAGTGTCAACGCAGAGGAATTAAAACTTATAGCCCATGGGTTCGCTGCAGTAAGCATAGATACCCATTGTTGAAAAAGACTTGTAGTATTTGTGGATATAAAAAGTAATTGCAATTAGAAAGGAGCAGTTAAATGAAACGAAAAAAATTTTGGATTGGCGTGGCAGCGTGTATGCTGATTGGTACTGCTTCAGTGGCAGCTAGTTCCGGAGTTGAGTTGCATGAATTTTTCAATGCAAATAGAGAGAGGGTAATGTACCCGATGGCTACATTTGACGAAGATCCGGATTTAAGCACCAGCGGACCGCAGGATCAGGTATCCGTAGGGCAGATTATTGAAACAGAAGACGGAAAAGAAAAAGTTATTGCAGTAGATGGTCAGGGAGCTTATGTGACAGAAGTAATAGACCAGTAAGGGGAATATTAAACAAGTGCTGTTCATGTTCTTTTTTATAAAAAAGGTAGTTAGAGAAAAGCCCTTAAGGAAAAGACAAAAAATCAAATTATAGGTTATTAAAATGGGATAATTCGAACATTTATTATAAGATGGAGGATTAGAAATGATAAGAAAAAATGTCGTACATAAGATTATTGCGTTAGCAGTTATTGCAGCACTGTCCCTGAGTACAACGAATGCATTTGCGGAAGAGGTGAAGAATAATACTGCGGTGGAACAGTTCGATGCGGTCTCGGACGATGTTCATATAGGAGATGTTGTTGATTCTGGTAACGGGCAATCAATTGTTATAGAAGTGGATAAGGATGGCTCATTTAAAACAATGGATATTTCCCAAAATACATATGCACTGTTAAAATGTAATCACCCAGGCTGGACGCAAATTACTAATACGGAATACAAAGGTACAAGACCTTGCAAGAATCATAATAGCATATGTTATTATAAAGTATATTCTGCTGTGTATAAATGTACAAACCAGAAGTGCTCTGTTAGAAGAGTTATTAAAACAAATGTTTCCGTACATCATGTATATAAAAATAATAGATGCACTGTTTGTGGCTGGAAAAGGAAATAGGGAAGGTGAGCTAATGAATAAAACCAAAATAATATTTTTTTCTGCATTACTGATGTGCTTCTCTTTAACAACTCAAACAGAAGCTAAAAATATTGGTGAAGATATTTATCAAGTTTGCAAGAATGATATTTTTACTGATCATAGTGAGTTTAATTGTAAAAAAATCGTGACGGAAATAAAGAACAATGAATCTTTCACTGCAATAGATTTGGGAGAGTGGTTAAAAAAACAGAATATTTATGATATTTCTGTGGTTGAAGATAATGAAGACACTGGTGTGAAAAAATTGTTATATGAAAGAAATCTGAATAAAGAGGAAAAGGACGAATTTTACGATTCGGAAGATACTTCATATATCTATTTTGATGATCTAGTACATGAAGGAGATATTATTCATTATACGGAGAAAATTGTTGAAGAGGTAACAGAGGTAAATGGTGATGGGAGTTTTTATACGCAGGTAGAGCCACAACCGATTTTTTTATCAAACTAAATAAAAGAAATATTGTAGACTGAAAACAAAAAGTTATTGCAGTAGATGGTCAGGGCACTTATGTAACAGAGATAATTGAGCAGTAAGGGGAAATGCAGAAAAGGAATTAGGAACGAAATATATTTCATTTCCTTTTCTGCAAAAAAATAAAAAATTACATTTTTCATGCGACCAATTGAAATAAAATACGTGATACAAGATAAAAAGGGAGGATAGCTTAGGATGGATGACGCACAGATCATTAACTTATATTTTGCCAGAAACGAAAATGCAATTGTAGAGACCAAAAATAAATATCAAAATATGTGTTACATAGTTGCTTACAATATTTTATACAGCAGGGAAGATTCTGAAGAGTGTGTAAATGATACATGGCTTTTTACCTGGAACAGCATTCCTCCGAGAAGACCATCTATTTTGTCTTCCTTTGTTTCAAAAATAACAAGAAATACAGCAATCGACCGTTATCGTAAAAGAAATGCTCAGAAACGAATGGATTCACATATGGAAGATATTGCTGGGGAAGTGGAAATAATTGGAAGTGCAATTTCTTCTGATATTGAAATCTATTTAAAAAAGAAAGAACTTGTAAAACTATTTGACCACTTTTTATCAACGCTTTCGGAACGTGACCGGGATATTTTTATTAGACGCTACTGGTATATGGATCCCATAAAAGCGATAGCAGACCGACATGCTTGTGGGGAAAGTAAGATCAAGTCAGTTTTGGCTCGCAGCAGGAAAAAACTTTATCGTTTATTAAAGGAGGCTGGCTATGAGGGATAATAAAGGCTGGGATTTTTTAACGGTATTTGAGGATATAGATGAGAAATACATTTATCAGGCGGCGAAACCGTGGAAAGAAACTAAAATCGTAAGAGTCAAGCACTACATACGGGTAGCAGCGGCTTGTATCATATTAGTATCTGCTATTGGTGGTGGTCTTACACATCAGAATGAGGTAAAAGCAGCCTGGTATAAAATGACTTCTCTTATTGGCCGGATTTTGGGAATTGAGAAGGAAACCGATGAATATGTGAAAACAATTCAAAAGACAATCGAAAAAAATGGGATTGCGGTTTCGTTAGAGGAAGTTGCAGCGGATGCAAAAAGTCTTTGGATTGCATATTCCCTGACGGATGTAAATGGCGAAAATGACATTTCCATGAGCAGCGTTCAGACTGCTGTTGATGGAGAGTCATTAGCGTTAGAAAATCAATATTCGCTTGATAACAGCAGCGGATCAGAAAAAATAAATTCCAAATACTTTGTAGCGAAATTTAATCGAAGTAGAGCTGATCATTTCCAGAAATTTGAAATTCAAATAGGAACTTTCCAAAATCAAAATGAGCAGGTTGAGGAAAGGGATGTATATAGTTTTTCATTCACAGCAGATCCAGAAGCACTGCAGGCGGACACAAAAGAAATTGACATTCAAGAGTCTATCCCAATTGAGAAGAATCAGACGTTTTTGATTTCAGAAATGAAATATAATATTTTCGGGTGTACCATTTCTGGATCATATTTCGATATGACAAATGAAGATGAATTCTGGCTTCGCGGGAAGGATGATTTAGGAAATGAATATGTTTTTAGTCTCACTTCCTACGATAAACCGAATCTAATTTTTGAATTACAGGATTTGGGGATTTCGGATCATGCAAAACAGTTAACGCTACAGCTTTATCACTATTCAGGAACTATAGGAAAAACGGTTTCCTATGAGCAGAAAGAATCAGAAGATGCTTACATAGAAGAAATAGGAACGGTATATGATGAAGACCAGGCACCGGAAGACCTAGCGGTTTCAGTTGGAGATGGTATTACCGTTGATTTACAAAATTAAATCGGAAATGTAGTAGGAATGGGAAGGAGGGGAGAAAAGAATACATTTCTCGATTTAAAAATAGGATAATTACAAAGGAGGCTCTTTATGAGAAAAATGAAAAGTTTGTTGTGTGTATTATTAACCATGATTATTTCCCTTGGTAGTATGGTGACTGTAAAGGCAGATACTGAAATCAAGCCATATGAAAATAAGGAAAATGCTGTTTTACTTAAAAGAGAATACATTGATCTTGATGAAGATACGGTGATTGAAATTGAGTCTTATGAAGAAAAAGTTCCGTCTCTCGCAAGAGCTGGATGGAAAACTACATCAGCCACAAAGACATACCGGGTAAAAGATAAAAATACGAATACGGTGTTTGTAAAATATATTTTGAAGGCTACTTTTAGGTATAATGGAAAACAGGCACAGTGCACAACTGCAACTCCTGACTGCAAGATTTTTGTGCCTAATGTTTATAAGGTGATTACCAAAAGTGCCTCAAAAGAGGGAGATACTGCGCTAGGATATTTTTATTGCGAACACATAAAGACTAAAAAAGGTGCTGGAGGAACATTTTCAATTAAGTGTGCTGCGAACGGAGCAGTCACTATTAATTGATGTAATAGAAAAATTCTGCTTTGGGGACATGTAAAATTAATTAAAAAGGTCATTTAGAATTTCTGTAAAATCTAAGTGGCCTTTTTGTTGCTAAAAAAGAATAAATAAGCAAAGCAAACAAAAGAGAAATTTCATATATATGTAAATAAGTAGAGAAGGGCGTAGTCATTCTCGGGGTGAGTAAGGAGTCTGTAACATCTCATAGGAAGGTTTGAAGAAAAATATGGACTGGCATTTACTCTCTTATCAGATCCGAAACGTAAAGTGATTGAAGCATATGATATCCGGAAAGAAAAATTATGGAAAAGTTTCTATAGGAATAGTAGGGACAAATTGCAGAAATGAAAATTTTGTACTACGATATTTATTAGTATGGATAATTTGGAATTATCCAATGGTACTGGTGCGATTTGAGGAAACAGTATGACAATATAAGGTAATTAGAAAATCCTTTGAGATCGAGATATAAATGTGCAAACGCTTTCGTGTGACGGCATTGAAAGAAATATTGTGTTTAGGCAGGACAATTGCTGAGAACGATTGATACTTGGAAGGAGATTGTGATCACGCTAGGAAGGATATAGTAAGTCCCAGCAGCAGGGGACAGAAGGAGCAGAGTAGAAAACTTCTGGCCTTTTACTGAAGAATTGTATGCTAATGATCTGTTTATACCAGCTTGAGCAGATTATGAGAGCTGAGTTTGTTTGCTTGAATTGGGGGAATACGTTTATCTGTTTCAGAAAAATAAAAGTAATGGTGAAGAATATTCTATTACTGTAAATGGCAGTATGGTATGATGGTGGAAAAACGGAGGCGTTTAGGATGAAATTGCAGGATAAACTGATACCATACTTGGAGTATTGCACTTATAGAAAAGAACTGGACAAAAAAACAGTGAAAGCATACCGGATTGACTTGAAGCAGTACTTTTCTATTGTATGTTGTGGTGAACCGGATAAGGAAAAAATCGAAGAGTACATTACTGGACTGCATAAAAAATACAAGCAGAAAACTGTGAAAAGAAAAATTGCATCTGTAAAGGCATTTTATAATTATCTGGAAGAAGAGGAGCTGATAGCGCAGAATCCATTTCATAAGATAAAGGCTAAATTCAAAGAGACTACGATTCTTCCGCGGATTATACCGAGGGAAGAAATCGAGCAGCTGCTTAATTATATGTATGCGTGCTTAGGGGATGCTTCTGTTGTTGGCTACAAATATTGTTTGCGAGATGTAGCTGTTGTAGAAACGTTTTTTGCAACCGGTGCCAGGGTATATGAGATATCCAATATACGGGAAGAGAGCGTGAATCTTAATTCCGGTCTGATACGGATTATGGGGAAGGGGGGAAAAGAACGGTATGTGCAGATTAGTAATGACTCTGTTTTAATGATTCTAAGAAAGTATTATGAAGAAAACAAAAGTGAAATAAAAAAGAGTGGTTTTTTTTTCATAAACAACAGAGGCAACAGATATACAGAGCAGTCCATTCGGCTGATGTTGAAGAAGTATACTGGACAGGCAGGAATCGAACGAAACATTACGCCACATATGTTCCGACACTCATTTGCTACTTATCTAATTGAGGAAGGCGTGGATGTGAGCTGTGTTCAGCAGATATTAGGACATTCATCCATTAAAACAACACAAATTTATATTCATATAGCAGCAAGAAAACAAGCGGAGATTCTCCGGGAAATGCATCCTAGGAATAATATGAGCATTGTAGGTGCAGCATGAGATGATAAATAGGTCCTAACTGGTCGGCTGAAAAAGGGCGGCTTTTTTGGGGTACCATAATATAAATCTTAAGAGAGATTTTGCAATGGTGATATCGTTAAATAATTAGAGAAATGGGGTATGATGAAAATTTGAAGCTACGGTTGAGCTACGGTATTTATTAATATGGAAAAATTAGGAAATATCTGGTATACTGTTTGATAGGATAATATGTAGTTATCCGCTGGTTGGAGGAGAATATATATGATTAGTTATATCATTGCAATGAATAATACATATGCACTCATGAGTAATTTCTTTGGGTTTTTGTTACCTTCAGTAAAACCGGATGATGAAATAATTATCGCATGTGATGGTTGTGACAGTACTGCCACAATGGATTATCTTAACTCACTGGCTCAAATAGACTTGAGAATTCGTTTAATAAAGCTGAAGGAAAAATTAGGATTCGCAAAAGTAAATAATTTGGCAGTAAATGTAGCCACGTCAGAAACATTGGTTTTTATTAATACAGATGTGTTTCCGAATAATGATTGCATCAATAAAATGATTTGCGCACTAAACAGTGATGAAAAAATCGCGGCTGTACAACCATTACTTCTATACCCGCAAAGTGGTTTGGTTCAAAGTACTGGACATGTGTTTTCGGAATTTAAGAGCGGACACCTTTTTTCTATGAGAAAGCCAACGGATAAGATTATTAAACAATCAGCATCTCGACAAGCATTAACAATGGCGTTGTGTGCAGTAAAAAAGAAAGTTTTTTGGCAACTGGGTGGGTTTAATGAGACGTATTTTAATTCTCACGAAGGAATGGAACTAACACTAAAAATGTCTCTTCACGGTTATATTTGTATGTATTGTGCTGAAGCAATTGCATATCATTGTTCTGGTGTTGCACGCCAAAAGGCGGCTTTTGATATCAGTAGACAAAGAGCATACTTTTATCAGCAATGGCATAGCCATATTATCAATGATTTGGAAAAATATTTGTCTCAGCAAATAGATTTTAATATGGATTTTGTTGAATATATCGTTTATAATTTAAGCAGTTCAACAGATTGGACAAGAATATTGGAGGAATTAAGAATCAATTATGAACAAGTAATAGTTTTGGAGGAACGATTTGACGAAAAGATCAATTTATATGACTGTATTTCGTTTACTTCCTTGCATTATCCGGGTCCATATTTATTTCTATGTGATTCTTTTTCACAAATCGCGTCCAATGATAATTGGATCCGCAATCGTAATAATCCGACAGACTTAGTATTAGATTTGAACGGGAATCTACTTCGCTTGAATACATTGATTCAAAATATTTAAATGCCAAAGAAAATGTTAATCATTACAAAACATCTTGATATTGGTGGAGCAGAAAAAATGCTGTTGCGCTTTTTGCCTGTTTTTATATCTCTTGGCTATAAGATTGATTTGTATTTATTATACAATTATAGAATGCAGATGGATTTTGAGTTTGATCTAGGATATACTAGCAATCAAATTGAGTTATTCAGTATTTTTCCTTATAAAACAAATGATTATAAGCAATTTATGAAAAACGAACCACAGGAAGTATATTATTCCGTAATACATGATACATATGACGTAGAGATTGCATTTCAAGAGAGTTATGCCACCAAAATTATTAGTACCAGTAAAAATAAAAAATCGAAAAAAATTGCATGGGTTCATTCTAATTTTCAAGAATATCATTTTTCTGCAAATGCATATGATAATGATGAAGAAGAATTAAATACATACAGCCAATTTAATAATATTGTTTTCTGCTCGAAATCTGTTCAAAATGCATTTGATAAAACTTTAAATAATAATTTCAAAAACAAAGAAGTTATTTATCCTTTGATACATTCAGCATTTTGTAATGAATGTGCTCAACAACATCAGCAACAAATGCAGGATTCGTATTTTCTTGTGCTTTCAAGGTATTCTCCGCAAAAGGGGTTGGACAGGCTTATAAAAGCTGCAAGATTGCTAAAAGATTGTAATATGCTGTTCAAAATAAGCATTGTAGGAAAAGGAGAATTAGAACACGATTTAAAGGAAATGATTATGATGTATAATTTAATAGATGAAGTACACCTGGTTCCTGCGGTTCCAAATCCTTTTCCTTACTTTAAAAATTGCATTTGTTATGTAAGTCCGTCATATACAGAAGCTTTCGGAATTTCCGTGCAGGAAGCACTTTGTATGCATATACCGGTAATTGCCTGTGATACGCCTGGAACACGTGAGGTTTTAAAAAACGGGTTATTTGGAGAAATCGTCGAACCCTCTGAATATGCGTTGGCAAATGCAATGAAAAACTGTATTCTTGATTCTGGCTATACAAATACATTGATCAAAAAAGCAATAAATGGAGCGGATTACTGGGACAAAAAAGAGACTATTTCTAAAAAGAAGCTTGAAGTCCTTTTGTCACCATATCCGCGGATCTAAAATAAATGAGTGAGGAGAGTAACCCCCTTCCATATTTCCCCACTCGATATTTTGGATTTGTTTATAATATTTCAAATTATGTAAAGCTATGTTTGTAAATGAGCCACCAGCCTCGGAAACCATATCAAGATTCCGTTCTAAATATTTTTTTGCCTCAACAAAATCTTGAATAATTGTGTCAAGAGCAGAAAAATACATCCCAGTTTGATAAGCAAGACGTCCGCTAATATATAGCATAGAATCCAGTTCGATACTTAAAGCTTCTTCCTTCATTTTTTGTACAATTGCTTTAATTCCTTTTGAATTTGCGATACCTGGATTTTTAAAATATTGTACTAATTTGCATAAGTTTTCACGTAAGAATCCACGAAAATATTCATTGATATAATTTTCTCTTTGCAAATCAATTGTTAAGTTATGGATTGTTTCTATTTCATCAAACTTTTCGAAATACACGCACTGCAGGAAAGCAAAATCCATTTTTGCTAAAATATACCGTTTTTCATTTTTACCGTTCTCTAATAATTTAATGCTTCTTTTATAATAGATTTCCGCACATAACGGACATACATAGGAAATACCCCGTGCGTAATCTAAGAGCCATTCTCCTATCATGGAATTATACTTATATGAATACAAAGAAATAGGAATGTTATTATTATATTTAATATATCTCTCGAAGATACCAGTAGCATCCAAAATCCTATCTTGCATGAACAAAATCATCATATAGCGATTCATGCAAGTAGAATACGCAATTCGAATATCCAATGCTAAATAATCAGTTTCATCCTTTAGACAGTTAATTTTCCTTTCCAATTCTGTTAAAGTGATAAGTATTTCACCTTCTAATTGATCAATTTGAAATAGACTATACAAATTATTGTACAATTCGCAACTAGCCATAGAATTTACATTAGAACCAATAGGTGTACTATTTTTAATTTTCCGAAAAATTTCGATAGCGCCACGCTTTCGGTCACAATGAAGTAAAGAAATCCCATAGTAAAATAATATCATATAATCTGATTCCGACCATTCTACTGCTTCTTTTTGATTCAAAAAATAGTATGCAATTTTCCCATAATTATACATGTTTCTATAATCACAAACGTAACTACATGTTCGCATATGTTCCAGCAGATCTGTTGAAATATTTATTACACTTTTTTTGGTGACTTCAATATATTTTGTATAAATTTCGGGAAGAAAAATCAATTTTTCGTAATTAGTTGCATTGTCTACAATTTTATTAAGGCAACAAACTATATAGTCAGTACATATATGCAAATTTTCTTTAAGAAATGCATTTCTATATAATTTACTATACGCATTCACATTTCCGGCACTGTATTTTATGTATTGTGCTTTTTTTAAATTGTCAAGCTGTTCTTCAAGTACACCTATGTCATATAGAATCTCCCTCGGTACACCATTTTCAAACAGATAGATAAAAGACAGTGTTTCCAAATATCGTTTGTCAAATGTAAAATTTGATTTGTACAAAGTGATATTCCCAGCATTGTCAGAAAGATGAATATATTTCGCAATTACGTCTATATTATCTTCCTGATCCAGATAATACTTCAAGACTTCTACAACATCTATAAATGATGCTGGACAACAAGGCATTTCTTTATAAACCACATCGATAAAAGAAGACGTCCAATTGGTGAAATTATTTGAGAGACTATTTTTTATATCACCAGATGTTAATCCGCTCAAATAAAAATCACAGTCATTTTCCCTCCCTTTAGAACTAATCAAAAAGCGAGTGCTATTAAAACGTATAGAATGTTCAATAATACTCTTGACAGCATCATACTCAGGGGTACACAATCGCTCTGTATTGTCTAACAATGCCAGATGTGCCACTGAGTCTGTTCGGTGCAAAATCACCTTATTAATAAATTGACGGTTAGACATTATATTTCTCTTGACATTTTGTGCGTGAATTTCATCATAACATCCGTCTATTATCTCTAATATTAGATTCAAATCTCCATTTTTCGGATCAAGCCTTTCTTTTAATAACCCCTTATAATAATCTTTTGTGTCTGTAGATGTTTCTTTTTTGAAATAATTTACAACCTCTCCGAAATTAATGTAGATTATCAACCTGCACATCTCAATAGCATTTCGGTAATCTCCTTGAGGATAAAAATTGAAATACATAATTTGCCTTGTTGCATAAAAATGCCTCATAACATCTCTTAATAAAAATGTTTTTCCAAATCCAGAGTCTCCACCTAGAGTTAATAAACGCTCATTTGGATTTTTGTCCGATAATATCCTGATTATTCTTTCTTTATATACTAATTGCTGTGAATACATCAATTTAACTTCATTATCCGAGCAAATGTTTAGAGTAAAGGCATAAGACAATGGCATTTCATCATTCATTTTATATCTCAACTCTACAGCACCATCATAACAGTTTTTGGTATAAACCAGAAATTTAAACTGCTGAATGCCTGGTTTAATCCGTATACACTCATAATTTTCATATCCAGGGGAATTTATAAAGGAAAAAGGATAGGTATCATCCAAAATTGCGATTTCGGCGGATATATTTGCTTCTATTGTTACAACGAAAACATAAAAATGTTGTGCATATAACTCTTGCTTCAGTGCAATCAAATTATTATTACTATTAACTAAGTCCAAAATCTCTATTTCCGTAATAAGTGCGGCAGAAAGATATTGATTGGCAGAATCTAACTTTTCTTGAAAATGTGTTTCATATATATCTGGATGAAGATACAACCAGTATTCTAATTGAACTTTTGTTATACAAATAACACGAAAAAAGTGCATTCTTTCAGCTTGTTTAATGCGCTTCAATAAAGTATCCGGCAAATATCCATTAGTCAGAAAAAAGATAATTTCTATCTTTCCATTCAAAAAACCTGACATCATTGTAGGATCTATATCTGATTTTTTCAAGGCAGTACAATCTTTTTTATATTTTGCTTCTGCCCATATATTTTCCAGTATAAGAGAAATGAAATCCCTATTGTTATCCCATGATGATTTTGTGCTTTTCCAGTCATATTCCTTATAATATTGGTTCAAATAATCTAATACAAGTTTTTCAAATTTTGAGCCAGAAATTTTATTATTTTCATTACTAAGCTCATATAATTTTGTCCAATTTATCCCCATTTTTACGACCTATCCCTTTTGATTGAACATATACCAATAACGGATAACTACATATTATCCCATTATCCATGTCAGCTAAGGCATTAGCGAGAGTAGTGCTGACCCTCGTATACGGGGTTATGTTTATAACAAAAGTTCTTTGGGGTTAGCAGCAAAATATGGTATACTTAATGAAAAATAATAGGGAAGAGTGCTGTGGCAATTTATACTTCAGGCATGATGATATGGTATGTACTCTTCTTCCGATACATAAGATGGGAGAGCTATACGCATGAGGATTATTACACAAGCGATTAGAGTGATTGACTATGAAAATAACAAAGTACTGCCGAGAGATATTATGCCCAAATTCGGTGAGTATATAGAGCAGTTGATTAGTTATATAAACGGTAATACTTCAATACGGGAATATAAAACACAATCCGTTGGAGGGGAAGTCATTAGTAGTATTCTGGAAATTGTTGAGAACAGATCGAACGAAGAAATAATCCTGCAGAGAATAGATATGATGGCGGAACGATTGCTGCGTAAGGAGAGAGAAGCACAGGAGCAGGTAGCAAGCATGGATATTAAGGTACAGAAGGGGAGTCTGATACTTTCATTAATTGAACATGATGAAAATTTATTGTTCCTGCTGGCAAAAGTTGAGCATACAGATTTTTTCGATGATACGGATTATAGTATTAAATCAGGATTTTCAAAAGATACGAAAAAGATATGGAAAACATGCTTATTTGAAATTGATGATGTAAGGGCGGAACAGTTTTGTGCAAAAATATACTCTAATACAGTTGCGAAATACTGGTGGCATGACTTTTTGGAATTAGAAGAACTTCAAAGCGATGAATGCAATACAAAAAGAGCGTTTAAAGCAATAGAAAATACATTAAACAGAAATCTAAAAAAAGTGGCACCGTATGATCATATGGTGATTCAGAATGCGATATATTTATATTTTAGCAGTACTGAGCAGTTTGACTTTTCTGAAATGTTAGAGAGGAATGTAAAGAACTATACGCCTAATGATATGACTGTTGAAAAGAAAGAGGAGCTCTTGCAGAAACTGCAGAAATTACCGGAAGAGCAGCACTTTGACCAGCAGTTCCACCCTTCTCTTTCAGTAATCAAACGTAAGATGAAAAAAACATATGATGTGTATAGCGGAATTCAGATTAAAGTAACCAGTGCAGTTGAGGATTTAGGAGATGTTATCGAAGCATATCAGGCAAATGACGGAAAAAGATATCTTAAAATTCGTATAGATAATGATGTGACATTTCGGACTTTTGAAAGGAAAGCAGAGAGTTAGGGGGAGAAATTTTGTTAGACCATATTATGGATAAGATAACTGATCTGACTGAGGAAGAGCGCCGAAAAATTTATACTGCCCGGTTTACATTTCAATCGAAGCAGGCAGTGAGTTATTCGGAATTGGCGGATATTATGCGGAAGATCCCATTGAGAGATGAAATCAGAATCTTTTTGGAATCCGAGAATGAAGATACTTTTATGATGAACAGAAATTCTACAGAAGCAGAGTATCGGGAGTTTATGGGAGAAATTTTGGAAGATGAAGTTATTTCGGCGAAGATTGAGATAAACAAAACTTTATCGGTAGGATATTTTTCTATTTACCGATTCCACAAATTTGCTGAAGATATTGTCAGATTACCAATGGATGAAGTACTGAAAATATTTGCTATGTTGTTGGATGAGGCGGAAAATAGTATAGTATTTGAAATGTTTGACAATGCAAACGCCTTTTATACCAAAACAATGTATTTCCTTCCTACAGGGAACAATGAAACGTCATGTTCCTTTGACAGAAAGCAGAGATTATCAGAATGCAGGGACACATCTTATCTTTATAATCAGGATGTGTACGCGCTTCTTCCAGATGATTTTAAAATAGAAGTAGGATACGAGGGAAATCCGTTTAAAGAACTGTTTTTTAGACTGGAAACAGTTTTAGCAACCAGTATGGTGGCATCAAATGCAATGTTGCAGGAGGGGCAGATAAAACTTCAAATTGTAGGGCAGCGTTCCATAGATTATGCTTTTAAGATAGACGATGTAGAAGGGAACCGGGTGTTGTACAAAATATATGATTGGATATATTCAGGTGGGAGTTCCATTGACAAGGCAATTATTGCCCGGAATATCATCTGTCTGCATTGTAAATATGAGCCGCTGTTAAAGGTGGATACAAAAATCCTTGCTTCTATTCAATCTAATTATAATCTGTACTTAAAAGATAATGTGACGCAGTATCTTGAAATGAGAAATAAAGTAGCGGAGTTTATCAGTGATATTATGTCCAGGACCGGGGAATATGCAACGGATCTGCTTGATAAATTCAAGACCAATATCATAGCAGTGTTTGGATTTTTGTTTTCCGTGATTCTTGCGAACATCGTATCAGACCAACCGCTGGATAATATTTTTACAAGGGATATTACAATTATTTTGGAATTGGTGCTGGTGGGATCAGTAGGATATCTTCTTATTTGCTACAAGCAGTCAAAATTTCAGATGGAGAAAGTTTACGATAGTTATGAGAAATTAAAAAAATCTTATGAAGGGATATTGACCGAGGATGATGTCCGGGAGTGCTTTCAGGATGACAGTCTGCTCAATGACATGAAGCAAACTGTAAGCAAAGCAGAGAAAAAATATTTGTTTTTGTGGATTGCTTCTCTTTTAATATTCTTTGTAATCATTGAAGAGATTAGTGAGGCTCCGATCGTGTTTCCGATTGTAAAAGAAGTGGCAGGAAAATGGCGGGTGATTCATTAATATGGAAAAAGATGTATTGGTACAAAAGGAAAGAGGTTTTATAGAAAAGTTCATGGTCCCTCAGATGTACGATCTGTTTCGGTTTGGCGGCAGTTCTGTGAAGGATGATGAGATGGGCATGCAAAGAATGCTGCAGAACTTTTCTGGCCTTTTTACGGAAGAACAGCTACGCAAAAACATGGAAAAGTACAACCTGCAGAAGATGTTCGGGGTGGTAAAGGAATATTTCAAAAAGGAATATGGATATGCGGGTGATTCTATCATACTGAGCAATAATTATCAGCATACTATTAATAGTTACATATATAATGACAGGGAAAATCCGGCATTTATCCATATTGATGAACTGTTTGAATCTACGGTGATTGCATTTCTCCTATCTATGTTTAAGTGGTCGAAAGATTTTGGAAATCTGGAGATTTACAGTGAGTGCTTCAAATATGTTTTATTTCTGATGAATGATGTATGTATTTTCGGAAAGATGCAGGGAACCGATGCGAATGATGTGCTTCTGGGACTGGTATCCGGAGATATACAAATTTTACAACTCGCAGAGGATTGTTACTGGACGATTGTGGTTTTCAGTCTGGCGCATGAAGTTGCCCATGCATATCTGGCATATACGGGTAGACAATATTCCAAACAGCATCCGGAAAAGGAAGAATACGACGCCGACATGATGGCATATCATATTGTCCTGAAAATCATTATGGAGAAAGAGGGTGAAGAACAGATTTTAGAAAAGTACACTTATCTAGCGCCCATGATGTATATGGATTTCTTTGACCTGTACTATTATACAGACCGGGTACTGTACAAATCAAGGCTTTCCGATCCACAGCATCCCTGGCCGGTTGATAGAAAAAACCGGTTGTTTGCAGTTGTGAATAAAGATGAATATGACTTTGATACAGTGGATGGAAATCACTTATATAGTGGGTTCCTTGATGTTTATGATGAATATAAAGACCAGGTTTTATTGAAAATGGAACGTGGAAAATTGGATAAGATCCTCCATACGGAGAGAAGAAATAGAATGCGGTGTGTAAAAGTATGACAAGGCAGGATGCGATAGAGTATGATAACTGGTTAAAAAGCGGGCTGATGCAGGAAGCAGAAGTTCTTGGGCTTGGTGAAAAGGCAGGGAGTGACCTTGCAGATAGGTACATCACAGTAATCCCGGATGACGAGAGGAAAGGAATGGTTTTTCTGGGAGAGGAAGCAGCCTCCTATAAACTGGGAAATGTACGACTGGATCTCAAAAAAGCAATCGTTGCAGCTCTGGAGTTGGCAGCATCGGTTAGTCTGCCGGAAAGCTTCTTCAATTATTTGCAATTATTGATTGTTGGGGCATTTTTTATCCAGAAATCTACGAAACAGGAGATTGGAAAAAACGAAGCTTATATATTGTATTTCCTTCATCAGAAAAATTGCTATGAAAGAGGAATTGATGAGGAAGATTTTCAGGATGAGTTTAAAATTTGGTGTGAAGAAAAAATGGAAAGCTGCCCGGATGGAGTGAAATGTAAAAAGGCGCTGAGAACACTGCGTAAGTACAAGGTAATTGATATAGAAGATGGAAAAATTTATTTAAGAGAGCGTGTAATAGGATATGTTGAGTGAAAGTAAATTTGAATCTTTGATTCCAACAAAAAAGTAATCTTTGCCTTTGTGTAGAGTAAAACCGTGTTCCGGGCAATCCTGCGGTTGACGAAAAAAAGCGATCAGAATCCAGAAAGTGAGAGCGGGCAAGAGGTAGAGTTTGTTGATATGTTAAAAGAGCAGGAAAAAGAAACGCCGGATGTGGGAGAAACTGAATAACTGGTCTTGTTTTTGAAACATTCATATTATGCCGGGATACCTGCAGGACAGCTTAGCATGGTTATGGAAAACGTTATCCATTTGGCGGAGAAAAAAGCAGAGAAAATCGGGGCGGAAACTGTAGTTAGCACAAGTTATAGGGAGTACGTTCAGGAAAGAGAGGATTATGCAAAAGCAAACTTTTATCTGTATATCTCAAAATCCAAGAATGGACTGATGCAGTTGGAACTGATGGAAATTTAGTAAATAATACGCTGTCTTATATTAAGTTCGGTAATGGCATTGATTCAGTGGATGAGATTGTAAAAACAGAAAGTGTGAAACAAAAGCTCGTCTATGCGACAGTTACTTATACCAATAAGTCAGATGAAGAAATTAACCATATGCTTTATATTGGTACATTGCTGTTGATGGACCATGAAGATGGATCATATCAAATTTACGATCCGACAGAACAGTCCGGAGATGACTACGATCGTGTTATATGGGATGGTGTTGCACGTACAGCTGAAATGACATACAACAGTATATCAGAGGATTATGGAAATGGAGGAAACTATATTTCTTCATTAAAACCTGGTGAGAGTATACAGGTGAATATGGCATGGATCGTAAATGAGAATGACTTGAATAATATGTATCTGAGTCTTAATGGTGATGGAGCTACATATGAGTTTTCAGATTCAATGTTAAAAACAGGATTGGTGGACATATATCAGTAATGAAAATCTTATTATAGAGAAGAGGCTGTCCGTAGTGGGCAGCTTCTTTTAGACATATTCAATCACCCAGCTACATTTTGCAATTCCTCTTTTCCACAGAAAATGTCCTGCGTATTCATATAATTAGCTTAAACAATTCGCATTTTCTTTCTTGTAATCATTCAGCTGGCCATATATAATAAATGCCAAATTGATTTGCTGGAGGAAACTATAATGCTCGAATATATCTCTGCTCCAGAAGCGGCGAAAAAGTGGGGGTATCTCTGAGCGGCAAGTACAGAAGTTGTGCGAAGAAAACCGCATATCTGGCGCAGCAAGACTCAGCCGTATGTGGCTGATACCAAAGGACGCAGAAAAGCACGTTGATGGGCAACTGAAAATTAGCAAATCTACGGATATGTAACATTTCACGGACATTTGCCTGTTATACTGTAGATACAAAGGAAGTGAGGATATGAAGCAAATTTTGATTGTTGAGGATGACAGCTTTTTGAATAAGATGCTGTCCTATAATCTGACAGCAGACGGTTACGGCGTGACTTCTGCCCTGAATTTCAGAACCGCTGCTGAAGCTGTTCGTCAGCGGGAATTTGATTTGATACTGCTGGATATCAATCTCCCCGATGGCAGCGGCTTTGAACTGTGCAAACTCGTAAAGCCTAACTGCCCGGATGCAATTGTGATTTTTTTGACTGCCAACGATCAAGAGAGCGACCAAATACGAGGATATGAAGTTGGTGCAGTAGATTATATTACAAAACCTTTTTTGGTAGGAACCTTGCAGAGGAAAATCAAAGCGATGTTTTCGTTGTTGGAACATCATAAGTCTGCAAAGGAAGTTTACGACGATGGGCGGCTATTCTTGGATTTCTCAGAGCATTCCGCTTCACTAAACGGCATCTCACTAACCCTGTCAGCAATGGAATTTAAGATGCTGAATCTGTTCCGCAGAAACCCAAAACAGGTATTGACGCGCAGACAGTTATTAGAAAAACTATGGGATATTGACGAGCGTTTTGTAGACGAACACACGCTGACAACTTCTGTGAGCAGAATCCGCAGCAAGATAGAATCCGATGGCGGTGCGCCCTACATCAAGACAATCTATGGTTTGGGGTATCAATGGACAGGAGGCGAAGCAAAGTGAAGTTGCAAGGTCTTTCAGTAAAGCGGTTATTTTTTTATGTGATAATAGGACTTATCCTCTCCATGACCGTGGCCGCTGCCATTTTATATTATATAACAGAGCAAGCTGCGGTGTTAGCTGTCGGTGCTGTGCAGATTTTGTGCGCCCTTGCGTGGCTTCTTGCTTTGACACAAATATTGGGAAAGAAACTCGCTCTCTTTACCTCCGATCTATGCGGGACCTTAGATCATATGATTGCCGGAAATAAAGGCATCTCTCTTTCCGAGGACAGTGAGACACAGCTTGCCAGAATTGGTCACAGGCTGGCAAGGCTATATCAGATCATGCAGGAGGATCGTCGCCGGGTGGAAGAAGATCGGCAGGAATTGCAGTCACTTGTATCGGATATTTCCCATCAGGTGAAAACCCCCGTAAGCAATTTGAAAATAGCAACAGACACACTGTTGGAAAAGCCTATGACTGAGGCAGAGCGCACGGACTTTATTCGTGGAATCCGTACACAGACAGATAAGCTGAATTTTCTTTTTCAGGCACTTGTGAAAACATCCCGGTTGGAAACAGGCGTAATCCAGTTGGAGAAGAAAGTAAGCAGCCTATATGACACAGTGGCGCAGGCCATGAGTGGAATCGTATATGCCGCAGAGAAAAAAGAGATTTCTGTGTCCGTAAACTGTCCGGAAGAATTGATGCTTTCCCATGACAGCAAGTGGACGGTCGAAGCACTCTTTAATCTTTTGGATAACGCGGTGAAATACACATCGGTTGGCGGAAAAATCTCCGTATCAGTCGTACAATGGGAAATGTATGTGGAGATTAAAGTAGCTGATAATGGTAAAGGAATTTCTGAAAGCAATCAGGCAGCTATTTTTCGGCGCTTTTACCGCGAGGAAGAAGTACATAGCAAGCCCGGCGTCGGCATAGGATTGTACCTTACCCGCGAGATCATAACGAGACAGGGTGGTTATATTAAGGTGGTTTCTGTGCCTGGAAATGGATCTGAGTTTTCCATCATGCTTCCCGCAAAATAGTATGTATGTGGTGGGTGGTCGCTTTTGGCTGCCTGCCATTTTTTGAAATGTCCGAGTGCTGTAACATTCCATCCTGATTTGCAGTGATACAAATTGACCGTTGTAACATTTCACGGACATTTAGGTTTTACAATATCCCCATTAAAAGGCGGGTAGCCTTGAAAGGAGTTTCTATATGAGCGTTTTACAGACAATTGACCTGAAAAAGTATTACGGCACAGAGCCAAACATTACCCGTGCTCTTGATGGCGTGAATTTTTCTGTAGACGATGGCGAATTTGTTGCGGTGGTTGGAACCTCCGGCAGCGGCAAGTCCACGTTGCTTCACATGATGGGGGGACTGGATACGCCCACCAGTGGAACCGTGATCGTCCGCGGTGAGGAATTGGCAAAGAAGAATGACGAACAACTCACTATTTTCCGTCGCCGCAACATCGGTTTCATTTTTCAGAATTACAACCTCGTTCCGATTCTGAACATATATGAAAATATTGTCTTGCCTGTCGAATTGGACGGCGACACAGTGGATAAGAGATTTTTGAACGAGATTGTTTATTTGTTAGGTTTGGAAGATAAACTGAAAAAATTGCCGAATAATCTTTCCGGCGGACAGCAGCAGCGCGTAGCGATTGCCCGGGCTCTGATTACCAAACCTGCTATCGTGCTTGCCGATGAGCCGACGGGCAGCCTTGACAGCAAGACCAGCGCCGAGGTATTGGGACTTATCAAGCGCACCAGCGCTGAGTTCAAGCAGACGGTCGTTATGATTACGCACAACAATGATATTGCCCGCCTTGCAGATCGTATTATCCGCATCGAGGACGGAAAAATCGTGGGATAAGGGGGATGACGCAGTATGACATGGCCTTTTGAGAATGATACCAGTGCTATCACAAATAAGCTGACCAAACGGAGCAGGAAAGCAGATAAGCGAAGCAAAGCCTTTTTGCTCCTTACGATTGCGCTTTCTGTCTGCATGATTTTTTCAATCATTTTAATATCCGCAGGTGAGCAGGAAGAATTTAAGAATACACAGCGCACTAAAGCGCAGATCGCAATTCTGGGAATAACCGACGACCAGCTATCCAGTTTGCGTCAAAGTAAAGACGTTCAATGGATTGGCGAGTATGCTGCAATCGGACTATCCTATTCAGGCAATAAGACAATTACGGTCGCTTATGGGAGCGAAGATTATTTTACGCATCAGGAGGAAATGTCTTTACAAGGAAGCCTCCCACAAAAGGCAAATGAAATCATGCTCCCGCAAAATTATATTGACTTTTTGGGAGAATCATATCGTCCCAGCGACACCATTACTTTTGATGTGACCGGTACGGGGGATAAAGCAGAATATACACTTTCAGGCATTTTGAACGAGGATCGCAAGAGCGATGGGTATTTTGTCTATCTGAGCAAAGATCTCGCCATGAGCCTGATGGATCACCTTCAAGTAACAGCATATACCCGTCTGAATACAGATGCAATCCGGTCTGATGCCATCCTTGACTTTACGGATAAAATCATTGAAAACACTGGCATTGTAGAAGATCAGATATATCTTACGGAGTATTCTGCCGTTATGACGGGGGTTATTCAGTCCGGTATCCAACTCCCTATCCCTATGCTGGCTGCATTGACTACTGTGCTGGCTGCAACGATTATATATGGTGTCTTTTACACAAAGATTGCGAAAAATATGCAGATGTTCGGCCAACTGCGGACAATTGGAATGACAAAAAAGCAAATAAAACGAATGGCAAGAAAAGAAGGACTCCTGTATGCTTTTACTGGTATTCCTCTTGGACTAATTGCTGGCTTGCTGATTGGGTTCGCTGCGTATCCGAAGGGATTTCAAATCAAAACGGCGACGGTCTATGCGGTACTGATTGCTATAGTGGGCATTGTAATGGTGAATATTGCAATTTTCAAGCCAGTTCGAGTCGCAATGAACACTTCTCCCGTTGAGGGTGCAAAATACCTTGCCTATTCCGGGAAAGCAAAGGTCAGTTCAAATCTGCATCGCAAGTTGTCACCCAACAATCTTGCAAAAATCAATATTCAACGGAATCGGCAAAAAGCTATTTTGACGTTAGTAATGCTGGGTGTGAGCGGTGCGCTTTTGCTGGGTGCATCTACAGTTGCAGGTTCTATCGATCCAGAAAAACAGGCAGCTTTCAAATACTATCCTGCTGGCAGTATTCTTTTGCAGGTGAAGAATCACGTTGGAAGTTCGTTTGATAAAGAATCTGAGCCGTACGGAAGTTCAAAACTGCAACTGGAAGAAAACCCGCTTGAAAGTCAAACACTGCGGCACAACTTAGAAAATACTGCCGGAATAGAAAGCGTAACTGTATTTAACAGCGTCCAGATGTCTATTATCTTTCCCGGCGGAAGTGGTTCCCTTACCAGTATTATGAACGATTTCCCGACCTTAAATCGTGAACAACTGGCAGAAAAGCAAGCAGTTCTATCGTCTGGAACAGCAGATTACGATGTTATGACTGAAAAATATGGAATACTGGTATCCGAAAACATTGCGAATGTTGGCGACACTTTGCAATTGGAAGGGCGTTCTCCAGATGGCAGCACATTTAATGTTGACGCAGTTGTTGTAGGCACCTATAACCCAACCGATTTGATGGAACGTAGTCCGGTTGTTCCAGGCAGTCCGTATTTTATGATGACGTACGATATGGCAAAGAATCTGACAGGTATAACGGAACAGACTGGTATCTTGGCACTTACGGTCACGCCCGGTCATTTTGACGAAGTCCTGAACGTTGTTCAGGAAATTGCAGAGCAAAACGGAAAAATATCGGTCAATACGATTGAGCAGACGATTAAAAACATTCAGTATCGGTACAGTTCATCGATAAAGGCACTATACATGGCAGCAGCGATCCTGTTTACATTTGGCGGTATCAGCCTTATGAATATGTTGATGGTTGATTTTCAGAATAGAAAACGGGAATTTGGTCTGCTGGAAGCTGTCGGAGCAACACAAAAGCAGCTAAAAGCTATGTTGAGCCGAGAAATTGGTATCTACTTCGGTGAATCGCTGACAGTGTCACTTGCGCTGGGTACGATTATCAGTATCATAGCTTGCCAGCGTTTGGAGGCAGTAAATCATTGTATCTCACTAAAACTACCGTGGCTGTTCATCATAGCACTTATTGCTGCAATGGTAGTTATCTATATGATTTTCACGGCATACGCAAAAGCTGAATTAAGGAAAACCGGGATTTTATCTGCCATTCGCGAAGAATAAACCCAAATGATAATAAATCAGCGGAACACTCGATAAATGCTGTTCTGCTGATTTTTCATTTTTGTCAGAAAGAACTTCAGGGAGGAAAACGCGGCGGCAACGAGAACGGCGGCAAAAGAGATCGTGTCACCTAAAGAAAGCTAT